>Ga0272444_10000004_pt1:0-235000 | contig 770321 bp, 658 predicted proteins | sample SSMForm13_FD_201033 | JGI IMG/M metagenome (GOLD analysis project Ga0272444, IMG submission 201033) | Marine sediment archaeal communities from Little Sippewissett salt marsh, Falmouth, MA, United States - SSM-Form-13 | ecosystem: Environmental > Aquatic > Marine > Wetlands >... | reverse complement strand
CGAATAGTATTATCGAGTCTTGTTCGTTATTGGTGTGGATTCACTTTTTCAAAGGATTTTGTAAATGTGCACGAGCTTTGTTTTTAGGAAAGAAGATGTTTGGATCGGCATGAATTTCGATAATAACGAAACGGATTTCAGAATATCGACAAACGAAGGGAACGACTTTTTAGTCTCGGTGAAGGTCGATAAAAGGTATTTTCCAACGATCGGGATTAATCGGAACGGGGTTTTTGTGAACGATCAGAGGGTCGGAGCTAACGAAAAGGGAAAATATAAAAGACAAACGGATAAAAGATGGGTAACCACAAAGCTAATTCAATTCACAATGGAAGGCGATAGAAGGTTCGAAGGCATAATGGAAGAATTAGAGCGAGTGGAGATCGTGAATGTGCCGAAGATCAGCACGCATAATCTGATCGTCGACCCGGGCGGTGATCTCTGCCTTGTCGAACCGGGAAGGCGCAATATATTCTCAGAGAAGAGCGATACCGAATGGTATGTCGTGTCTAACTTCCCTTTATCGGATTACGAAGAAGTTGTGCCGGCGGCTGTAATGGGAACTGGTGCGGATAGGTATCTTAAAGTCCTCGAAGGGTTGTCTGCGCTTCGAGGTCCGATGACAGTGGAACGAGGATTCGAGATATTAAAAAGCGTTCAGCAAGACGGGCCGGACTGGACAACGGAATTATCGATTATATATAACGCGACGGGCAGACGGCTATTTTACTGTTTAAACCGGGACTACGATAAAGTATTCGAATATGGTTTTGATCTTCAGGAGGCGATTATATGGACAAGATGATAGGGTATCGCGGTTAAAACTGCCATTTATGCGCCGCGCGGTCGGAACATCCCGCCGTTCGACAGAAGCTTGTCGATGGGTCGCGGAGAATATTCATTGCGATGGTTGCAGGGCGGGCGGCAGGATCGCCGATAAAGAGTGCAAAGCAAGGCAATGCGCAATCGACCGCGGGGTAAATAGTTACGCAGAATGCGAGGATTTTGTTTGCGAGAAGGTCGGGCATCTTCTTGCGAGCCGCGAAGGGCTTCTTATTTTCTGCCGCCTGAAAATGGCCGGTTTACGACTGTTCCTATTCACAAAGGACGAGACATTTCTCCGATTCTTCTAAGACAAATCATTAAAGACATTGGTATATCCGTAGAAGAATTTCTATCCGCGAAATGATTATCAAAAACTGTCCCTGTTTCGAAGACTCTGCATTGGAGAGTAGGTCGACGCCGGGATTTTTTTTTGCCCTTGAATTCCCACCAAATTAGCATATCATCCCAAAAGGAAAATTATGCCCCTGCAAAAAAGCCGAATAGATTTATGTTCGGCAAGTCAAACAATAATGCACATCAAGATTCGTTATAGGCAGGTTAAATATGCTACAAAAAAAGATTATCGACAGACTCCACAACTCGGGAATCGAAGAATTAAAGTCGGTCGTTTCGTTGAACGAAATGAACGGTGATTTCATAAATCTGGAGTGCAGATTGCCCAACGGAGCAACGGACAAGATACTTGACGACAGCAAAAAATATCTCGCGATTCAAGTCGATCGTCCCGGAAATGAAAAATGCTACGGTATTGCCGCAGACGAGAACCAAATAGCTGTCTTCACATACGGTTGCGGCGGCAAGGATGCTGAACTTGTAATGTGGATTCGCATGTAGCCGAGTTGGAATTGAACCGACGCGTTTTTTTTTTGCCCGAAAAGAACAGTCCTGCGAATGTCCCACTCAAACAATCTTATCATTAAGATGAAAACAATAACGCGATTCACGTTCTAAGCAAGCCGGTTCATTCTTCCGAGTCCGAATTCGGAAATCAAGCTCTTCATTACTTGATGGCTTGAAAGGCTGTAATCGTATTTTTTTGCTTGATTTCGTTTTTTGAGAACTTTATATTTAACCTGATAATTGGTCGAACAATTGAAAGTGAGAAAATCTAAAATGGAAGCAAAAGAGAAAATACTCATAACAAGAATAATTATATCAACGGTCGTTTTTTTATCATCGTATCACTGTTGACCTTTGTTGGCGACAACCTCAGTGTTTTCTGGGAATATTATTTTCCGGGAGTATTTGTTAAGGTCCTAATCTCCACGGTTATTTATGGTATTATAATGTTCTTTATTTTTCGCCGAATAGGCAAAAAATAATAGTTGACGTAAATAATACGTCTGACACTTTATATTCCGATCTCCGTTGGGCCTCTCATTTTCCTAAACCCTCCCTGCAAAAGCCTTCGCCGATAGTTGCAAATATTCTACTTCCAACTTCAAAAAATTTCATTTGACTATCTTTCAAAAAAGTCATAGCTTATTTCTTCAAATGATTGCCCTCAAACAACAGGCAAGTTCGAAAAACCGAAAACGAAAACCTAATTAAGGAGTTTAGATAATGACATACGCCGAAATTCTTCGTCCAGCGGCTGGGAACAAAGCCCGCCTGTTCGACATCGCATGCATAGCCGGTGGAAGTGCTATTATAGCCCTTTCTGCCCTTATCTCCATACGACTTCCCTTTAGCCCGGTTCCCGTTACTGCTCAGACAATGGCGGTTCTGCTCATGGGCGCGATGATGGGCAAAACCCGCGCTGTAGCAAGCGTCCTTCTCTACCTCGCTCAGGGAATTGCAGGCCTGCCGGTTTTCGCCGGCGGAATGTTCGGAGCGGCTTATCTGCTCGGTCCCACCGGGGGATATCTTATCGGCTTTCTTCCTGCTGTGATTATCACCGGACATCTCGCCGAACGAGGCTGGGATAGAAAAGTTAGCTCGGCCTTCATGGCGATGCTTGCTGGAAACATAGCTATATATGCGGTCGGTCTCCCCTGGCTGGCGGCTTATGTGGGCGCGAATAGAGTCTTCGCTCTCGGCCTTGCACCATTCCTTCCGGGGGATATTATCAAACTCGTTCTCGCCGCATCCATTCTTCCGGCAGGCTGGAAAGGCCTTCGAGCACTGAAGAACATTGAATAATCTTATCTGTTTCTCTCGAAGTGCAATTGTATATCCCGGCGGATTATTATCTTGCCGGGATTTTTTTGTTTCAATTTGCATTATCATCCACTATACTAACTGTAGACTAAAAGCTTCGCTTATTCTAAAGACTACGGGCATGATGATTCGAGATTAACTCGCGATAGACCTTTGAAATTAATCGAAGAAGCTCAACTTAAGGAAAATCTAATGCATATGGAAGAAGAAATATTCCAGCTCAGACGAAAAGTTCGGCAACTGGAAGAGCAAGTCGAGATACTGATGCGGAAACTAAACCTGAAATACGATAAGAGAGAAGACGAAATTCCGTCTGAGGTTTACGACCTACTTCTTCAGGGCAAGAAGCTGGATGCTATTAAAGCATATCGGGAAGCTACCGGAGCATCACTCAAAGACTCAAAGGAGCTTGTGGAATCTTTGGGATATAAGTAGGCCCCATAAAATTTGTTAGTTTAGATTGATAATGAAAAAAGTCCTCATAGTATCATACGATGTCAACCCAAATCTGGGTTCGGAAGCCGGAACAGCGCATTTTTGGCTTCTTGCAATCGCCGAACATTACGACATCGATGTCTTCGTTCACGGCAAACATCGTGAGGATATCGAGACCTATCCTTACCCCGAAAATATTCATTTCTCTTTTGTGAAAACAGACCCCCGAAAAGAAACAGAATACGCCAGGATAAAGCGTTATGACAAGGTAAACCAGCTTTTCCTCGATGCCGTAGAAAAGACATTTATTGAAAGAACTCGGTCAGGGGAATATGAACTCGTCCATTTTCTTTCGCCATCGAGCATTTTCGCTTATAATGATTTTTTCAAGAAAGCGAATTTTAAATATGTTGTCGGGCCTTTAGGCGGCGGACTTCCCACACCGAGGGGATTTGGTAATCTGTTTTCTTTAGTAGAAAAAGCATCAAACTTCTTCAGAAGCGTATATTACAGAATTCTCAATAATACTCCCAATTATAGGAAATATCTGAAGAAAGCATCCCGTATAATTATCGGCACAGACTATCTTTACAAATATCTGCCAGCAAAAACCCATGGAAGAACAATAATTCAATTCGATACATTAGTCGATACAGCTCAGTCCACGGAACCCGTATGCGCAGATACTGATTCAAAGTCCATTAAAATCATTTTCACGGGTAGGTTGGTCCCTACAAAGGGCATAGCGATGCTTATCGAAGCGTTGCGAAGAATCCAATCTTATCGGCCGGATTTGATGGAGAAACTTTACTTGGACGTTTTCGGCGATGGAACTCTGAAACATCGTATCATCTCGAAAATAGCTGAATATGGACTGCAAGGAATAGTTGCCATTCACGGTAACGTTTCGCGACAAGATGTTTTGGGAAAACTTGCTACGTCCGATATCTACTGCCTGCCCACAATTCGAGAACCCGGTGGAGGAGCCATCCTCGAAGCCATGGCCGCCGGTCTTCCGATAATCACTTCCGACTACGGCGGCCCAAAATTCAGCGTTACAGATGACTGCGGAATCAAAATCCCCGTCGATAACTACGATAATTACGTCCGCAACCTCGCCGAAGCTATTATCAAACTAGCCGAAGACGACCCCCTTCGCAGAAAAATGGGCGAGGCCGCACGGAAAAGAGTTCGGGAAAATTTCTCCCTCGAAGCGCTTAAGAAGCGGATTCCAGAGATTTATGAGGGAGTCGAAAATGAATAAACATTGCCCAAATTCAAGCCACACCGAAGAAAGACGCCGAATTGAAAGATTAATGGTGGAGGGTTATAAATCCTCCTCCGAAGAAAACAAAGCAAACAAAAGGGATTGGGAGCCGGCGGATTTGGAAAAATGGGATTGACTTCAGATTTCCCTTGCGCAAAGCCCTCCTCTTCAACTATCATTTACTAAGATAAAAGCTCACGTTTTTCCTCGGGAGAAAAAATGTTCAAAAAAATCCTCATGGCCGCGATTTTCTTCGCAGTAACGATCTTGGCTCAAGGCCTTGTCATCGACCACACATGCACCGATCTTTCCCTGATTCCGACCGACTGGATAGACTCGGTCAAAGCTAATGTAGATATGCATTACGCTCACACATCCCACGGCGGCCAGCTGATTTCCGGGCTGGACACCATAATGTCCGCCGACGGCTTCTATGCCTACGATGCCGGATGGTGCTCTCTGCCGTCCACACCGGGCGCCTTCTGCATCTTCGACGGCCAGGATATCGGCGACGACTACATCTCCCCAGACCTCTACTGGGAAACCGCCGACGGCATGAACAATACCCGCGACGTCCTCGACAGCAACCCCTCGATTCGCTACACAATGTGGGCATGGTGCGGCCAGCCCGCCTATTACAGCGCCGACCAAATCGAAGCTTACTGCGAAAGCCTCGATGTCATCGACTCCGAATATCCCGAAGTTACCGTGATTTACATGACCGGACACGCCCAATACAACGACTGGGACGGCTGGAACCGTTACCATAACAACAATATCATACGCGATTATTGTCATGACAACGGCAAACCCCTTTTCGATTTCGGCGACATCGACGCATGGTGGCTTAACCCCGGAACCTCGGCATGGGAATACCACACATACGACTATGACAGCGAGGAAATACCCCTCGAACATCCCCATTACGGGCCGGAAGTGATCGCCCACACATCGTGGGAAAACTGCGAACATAAGGGTGCGGCCTTCTGGTGGATGATGGCGCGTCTCGAAGGCTGGGGCGGCCCGGTGGGTATCGCAGAAAATGGACGACTGCCCTCAAAAGCCAAAATTTCCATCTCGCCCAACCCCTTCAATTCGGCGTGTCGAGTTTCCATCGATGGCGATTTTACGGGCAATATCTATATAATCGATATCTCCGGGCGAGTCGTGGACTGTATAGCTATTCAAAATGACGAAAAGTCGGCAATCTGGAGGCCATCGGACGAAATCTCGAATGGAATCTATTACGCGAGGATACTCGACGGCGAAAAAATTGCTTCAGCACGTCTTGTCCTATTGAGATAGAGTCATTGTCAAATGCCTTGCCAGTGCGGGATTTAGCGGAACAAATCGGTCATTTCATAATTGATTTGCTCGAAAGCCCTTTTATCCGTAAATTGAATAAGATGACAAGTTGCGGGTATGAAAGGATGAATATGCGTGAAAAACTTTGGAAAATAAACCTTATCCTGCTGGTTCTGATTGCCGTGTCGAGCGCCTTTGCGAGAATGCCCCTCGAATTTCAGCGTGGCAGGCGCGCTCTCGAAGAGGGTCGTTACGACGACGCCCTCCGCGATTTCGAACGATCCCTTAATCAGCGCGGAGTTACCGAGTTGGACGAGGCCCGTATTCATCGAGCGATGGCGCAGGCTTATATCGGAATGAAAGACTGGGAAGCCTCCGCCGACCAGTTAAAGAAGGTAATAGCCCAATCCCCCGGCGGAAGAATGCGTATCGACGCCGAGGAAATTCTTCGCATTGTTACCGCCCCCGAAGATCCCAATGTCCGTGTCGAAAACCTCGGCCCTGCGGTAAACAGCCGATACGAGGAACTCGCGCCAGTTATTTCCCCCGACGGCAAAACCCTCTATTTCATAGTTGACGGCTCCCCCCACGGCTACGGCAAACAGGATATTTACTTCTCCCGCAAAGGCGAAGACGGCGAATGGCGGCCAGCGGAAAATATCGGCCCGCCGATGAACACCGAGGGACACGACGGAATCCTCTCAATCTCTCCCGACGGCACCTCCGCCCTTCTCGGCGGAAAATATCTCCCCGGCGGACGGAAGGGCAACGGCCACAGCATAGCGAACCTAAAAGGCGGAAAATGGCGCGACCCGGTCGATGTCGAAATCCACGATTATTCTAACGACAATCTTCTGACCAGCGCGTTTTTATCGACCAGCGGCAAATACCTTTTCCTCGCTCTCGAACGCAAAGAGGGTTTCGGCGACCTCGATCTATACATTTGTTTCAAAAATGCCGACGGCAGTTGGACTGCCCCTCTTAATCTCGGCGCGGACATCAACACCAAAGGCACAGACGGCACACCCTTCCTCGCAACCGACGAGAAAACCCTTTATTTCTCCTCCAATGGCCACCCCGGCCTCGGAAGCCAGGATATGTATAAAACCGAACGCCTCGATGAAACATGGACGAACTGGAGTAAGCTGGAAAATCTCGGCAAACAGGTCAATTCTGCGGGATGGGACGCATATTACACCATCCCCGCGTCAGGCGACATCGCATATTTCGTTTCCAGCGGCTCCGGCAGTATTGGTATGAGCGATATCTGGATGATAACCCTCCCCCAAGCCGCCCGTCCGGGGGCTGTGGTTACCGTTTCCGGCAGGGTGATGACCCCGGATTCCATCCCCCTCGGAGCGGAAATATCGTGGGAAAAACTCGCAAACAGCGAAAATATGGGGTCGGCAAAAAGCAACGACGTTACAGGCGAGTATATGATAGTCCTGCCCGTGGGAGAAGCCTACGGCTACGTCGCCGAAAAGGAAGACCACCTTCCCGCCAGCGAAAACCTCGACCTCACCGACGCCGAAGCCTACGCCGAAATCCGCCACGACATAATTCTGACACCCATCAAACGCGGCGCCCAGACTGTTCTGCGGAATATCTTCTTCGACTTCGATCAGGCGACCCTGCGCCAGGAATCGGTGAGCGAATTGACACGAGTCCTCGAGCTTCTCGACGACAATCCGAAACTCATCGTGGAAATCGCAGGCCACACCGACAGTGTAGGCACCGCAGGCTATAACGAAAGACTATCGAAAGACCGTGCTCAATCCGTCGCGAACTGGCTTATCGAAAATGGAATCGATGCCGGAAGGATGACTGTCAAGGGCTACGGCGAATCTCAGCCCATCGCGGATAATGCTACCGAAGAGGGTATGCAGAAAAACCGCAGAGTAATTTTTGAAATTATCGACCTTTAGGAGGGAAAATGGACGAAAACACACAAACTTATCAAACCCCGGCAACTCCGCCGTTAGTTCCCATCGCTAGCAACCCCTGGGATAATCGGAAGGAACTCGGCTTTTTCAACGCCCTGTTCAGAACCATTGTTCAAGTCATTAAAGAGCCGTCGAAGTTCTTCAGGGAGATGAACAAAGAGGAAGAATACACCGAACCTCTCTTTTTCGGCGCTATGACCTCGATATTCACGATGATTATCAGCTATATCTGGGTAATTCCCCTGGTGTTTATTATGCCGATGATGCTGGCCTCTATCGGCCAGGGCTCCACCGAGGTTTTCGCCAACAGCATAGGGTCGATTTTCCAGATGGTATTCCAAGTTGTGTTCGGAATTATCTGGATAGTCCCCGGCCTTTTCATCAACGCAGGAATTCTCCATCTCGGACTGCTGATTTTCGGCGCGAACAAGAATGGTTACGCGAACACATTCAAAGTAGTCTGCTACTCGACAAGCGCGAGTGCTCTGGGTGTAATTCCCATAATCGGATGGCTCCTTGCTCTCTATAAAATCGCAGTGGAGATTATCGGCCTTCGGGAAACCCACGAGACTACCACCGGCAAAGCTATTCTGGCGTGGATAATCGTTCCGGCGATATGTTGCCTTCTCGCGATGATAGCCATAATCCCCTTCATCGGCGCGATTCTGATGGCGATTGGCCTCGATTAGGCATTGAAAAGTAAATCCTGCTCGAATCGACCTCTAACTTACTTGCCAAAGCTATGCCTAAGTTCAAAGCAACTCAGCGGACAACCGAAGTCCGCTGAGTTTGGTTATCCCCCGAAGGGTTCAAATACTCTTATATTTCCTTATTCGCCCCTGCGGAATCATACGAACATTGAGCCTCGCGTTGCCCTGAGCCTCGCGGTGCACTGAGCTTGCCTACAGCATGGTTGGGTCGAAGTGTCCACCTTCTCTATTGAGCCTCTCGAACTCCCTATCTTCGTTCAAATCACACCGCAAAATCCCCCTTCTATAAATAACAGTTGACATATATTTTCGAAGATATTAATTTGAATCGAGGAGCGCAAATCATTTAAGAAGAGGGATATCATGTCCGACAAAAGATGCCCCTACTGCGGGGGACTTATCAATGAGGGATTCTGCACCCACTGCGGAGCAGTAGTCCCCCCTGAAAAGCAGGTCGATCCGTCCAATGCCCCGGAAATGCCGCCTATCCATGAACCAAGCTATTCCCGCTATTCCTACGGGGACGAACCTGTTCCATGGGAACGCATGGATGAACTCGGTTTCTGGACAGCGTTATCGGAGACAGTGAAAGAGGTTCTCGGCACTCCGGAAGATTTTTTCTCGAGGCTCTCGCCCTCGGGAGGAATCGGCAAACCGCTTTTATACGGAGTAATTCTGGGGGTTATCGGTGTAGTTTTCGGGCAAATTTGGGTGATGTTGGCTGACGCCATAGGCTTAAGCGCTTCCGGAATGATGGGCGGCGGCTTTTCCGACGCGATGACTCAGCATTCCACAGGACTTTTAGCAGGCATAATGAATATTCTAATGTCCACCGTTGCTATACCCATCGGGCTTTTCTTCCTTTCGGGAGTCCTTCATCTTATGCTTATGATCCTCGGCGGAGCGGATGAGGGTTTCGAGGCGACTTTCCGTGCTGTATGTTTCGCCCAGACGGCTCAAATTGTTCAGATAATTCCAATTATCGGTAGCTTTGCGGCGGCGATATGGATTATCATTCTGCAGGTCAAGGCCCTTGCCAATCTCCACGACATCACGCCCGGAAAAGCTCTGCTGGCGATATTCCTCCCTGCTATCGTCTGCTGTTTCCTTCTGGTGCCTTTCGTTTGTATGATGGGCGGACTTGCCGGAATGGCCGCGGGGTAAATTGCAAGACAACCGGGAAATCGTCCATCCGATTCACGGCGTCTGGCCGGCCATTGGTATTTTGGGGATAATCACCGCACGCTATTACCTCTCCGCCCTGCCGCCGTCGATTATGATATGCCCTTCACGCACCCTTTTCGGCTTCCGATGCCCGGGATGCGGAAGCGGAGAGGCCGTCCTCGCCCTCACGGAGCTTCGCGTATGGGATGCTTTCCTGGCGAACCCCCTTTTCATAGTCGGCGGATTAGCTCTATCGATTTGGGGGGCGACCGCGGCTATAGGCTATTTCGTCGGCAAACCCTTGCCCCGGTGGGACACGACACCCCGTCGGAAAAACATCCTTCGCTACACGATAATTGCCGCTTTTCTGCTCAACTGGATTTACGAAGCCTTCATCTGGCCAGTCTGAAGATGTTTTCGATGAGAACTAATGACATAACAATAATCGGCGCGGGGCCAGCGGGAATTTCTGCTGGAATTCAGCTTCTGCGAGCCGGGTTTTCTACGATTGTTTTCGAGAAATCCCAGCCGGGCGGTCTTCTGCGCGAGGCTAACCTGGTCGAGAATTATCCGGGGTTTCCATCGGGTATCTCCGGAAAAGAGCTTAGCGAGCTTTTCCGACGGCAGTTCGAGCTTGTTGGAGGTAAAGTTTTTCATAGCGAAGTTCTCTCCCTCGAAAATCGAGATGGCAACTTCTCGATTCGAACTTCAGAAAATGATTTTTCGGCGAAGGTTGCAGTCGTTGCATCCGGGACGGTTCCGAAAACGCCGGAAGGGATTATTATCGACGAAGATGCCGCGGGAAATATTCACGACACGATTCTGGAACTCGAAAGTGTTTCCGGTGCCCGTATATTAATAATCGGTGCGGGGGATGCCGCCTTCGATTACGCTGTAAATCTGTCCGGACGCAATGAGATAGTAATTATTGGGAGAAGTTCGAAGCCCAAATGCCTGCCCCTGCTGTTCCAAAGGGCAATGGCCGATTCAAATATTCGATTCAACCCCGGATTTTACATAGATAGAATCAGCAGAAATGGTTCGGGAATTGTCGTCCTGGGTTCGGAAAATTCCAGGCCTGCCGAAATTCGTGCAGATATCGTCCTACTGGCCATTGGACGCGAACCTGCGATAAGATTCCTCGGCGATAGCATCATCGCCAGCAAAAAAGACCTTGAAAATGAGGGCTTGCTGTATTTTATTGGCGATGTTGCCAACGGCAATATAAGACAGACATCGATAGCCGTGGGCGATGGAATTCGAACTGCGATGACCATAACAGGATGACCATAACAGAGAGACTTAGAAAGATTTAGATATGCAAATTTTAGCTCGAACGGGAACGGAAGATCTGGCTATGGTTTACATCGCGGAGGCGGAAAACGGTGAACTTGTAGAATTCGCGGAATCCCTTCAGCCCCCTTATCCGCGGGACAAAAAGTGGGTCTTGACCGTCTCGACCCTCTTCGGATGTCCTATCTCATGCCGTTTCTGCGACGCCGGAGGCGGTTATCGCGGCCCCATGTCCGCCGATGAGATTTTGTATCAGATCGAATATCCAATTCGAAAGCACTTTCCCGAGGGAAGAGTGGAAGTTGAAAAATTCAAAATTCAATTCGCGCGAATGGGAGAGCCATCTCTGAACTCGAACCTCCTCGATCTTCTCGAAATCCTGCCTGAACGCCTCGATGCACCGGGGATGATGATATCCCTTTCCTCCATAGCTCCGGCGGGCACGGAAGCATTTTTCGAAAGGCTTCTCGACATAAAAGAACGCCGCTATATCGGCAAGTTTCAGCTTCAGTTTTCCATTCACACCACCGACCCGGAAACCCGCAGATGGCTTATCCCAGCGAAAACCTGGGACATGGCGAAAATCGCTGAATATGGCAAAAGATTCCGTCGTCCGGAAGACCGCAAAATAACCCTGAACTTCGCAATCGCGGAGAATATCCCCGTCGAACCGGAGAAACTTCTCGAACACTTTCCGCCAGATAATTTCCTAATAAAGATTACGCCGATAAACCCCACCGAGAGAGCGCTGGAACATAGCCTTCGTTCCGGAGTCGAGACGGAAACAGACTGCGAAGTTTTCGATGCTTTTATGGATGCCGGCTATGAAACCATCCTGAGCATCGGCGAAAAGCGGGAAAACCTTATTGGAAGCAACTGCGGCCAATATATCAACCGTTTCAAATCGAAGGCGGAGACGGTGCCGGGAGCGTATGATTCCGCCTTCGAGACAGTATCAGAGGCATAATGACAAATCTGGCAAATAACGACTCCCTTCGGGCAAAGGTCCTCGAACTCCACGCGGAGGCCCCGCTAATCGACCTGCATGCAGACAGTTTTTCCTGCGACAAGGACACGTCGAAATTTATTCATGGCTGGGCTGGCAAGCATATGGATTTGCCGCGGATGCTCTCTGCGGGCATCTGGGGGGAAGCTTTCAGCTTGTTCGTCCATCCCCGTTGGGCCGACGGCGACGAAAAAGGGTGGCTGGAGCTGGCCGAAATGGAGCTGGAGAATATTCATCGGGCAATCGAAGAATCGGACAAACTCGCCCTCGCCACAAATTCAGCCGAAGTTCTCGCGAACGCGAAAAGGGGCCAAGTTAGTGCGATTATTGAAATAGAGGGCCTTCATCCCCTTTCCGGCGAAATTGACATGATAGACTGGTTTTTCGAGCGGGGGGCGCGAATTTTTACCCTAACATGGAACAATTCCAATTCATGGGCGGCCTCCTGTATGGCAGAAGAGAATTCGGGGCTTACTTCCGCTGGACGGGAAGCCATCGCGCGAATAACTTCCCTTGGCGGTCTTGTCGATTTCTCCCATTCCGGCGAAAAAACTTTTGGGGACGCTATGGAGATCCTCGAAAAACCGCCTATATGCACCCATTCGTGTTGTAAGGCGATTAAAAACTCTCCTCGCAACCTCAGCGACGACCAAATTCGCGCCATGATAGACCATGGCGGTGTTATCGGAATAAATTTCTTCCCGGGATTTCTTTCGTCAAAAAAATACAGTGCAACAGACGCGAGGGATGTCGCGGATCACATTCAATATATCATCGACCTTGGGGGCGAAAAAAATATCGGCCTGGGTTCCGATTTCGACGGCGTCCAGTGCCTGCCCGGAATGACAGACTGCACCGGCATCGTTAGCATCACCGAGGAACTCCTTCGGCGCGGAATCGCTGACGATGTAATTCTCGGAATTCTGGGGCGCAATTTTCTTCGGATATTCTAAGTTTCTCTCCAGCGCACCGCTCGGGGCGTCGCGCGGCTATCGCCGCAAGGGGCGGCTTTAACAAAACTTAATCCTTAACCCACAATCTTCCAAAAGCCGCCCCTTGCCTTCTCCCGCCGCATTTTCGGAAAAGCGTTTTTCCGAAAATGCTATGGGAGAAGGCGCGACGCCCCGAGCTTTCAACTTGCGGCTGTCGGACTTTTTCGCTATAATACATTTCTATGATTTAGGCTGTCAGAATGGAGTTTCAAATTGGAAAGCAAACAGATAAGGTCGAAATTTCTCGAGTTCTTCAGGACGAGGGGACACACGGTTGTTCAATCCAGCCCGCTTGTGCCTATCGGCGACCCGACGCTTCTTTTCGCCAACGCCGGAATGAACCAGTTCAAAGAATATTTCCTCGGCAAAACGGAACCGCCCTATAATCGCGCGGCTTCGGCGCAGAAATGTATGCGAGTTTCGGGCAAACACAACGATCTGGAGGATGTCGGCAGAGACGGCACCCATCACACTTTTTTCGAGATGATGGGGAACTGGAGCTTTGGGGACTATTTTAAGAAGGGCGCGGTCGAGATGGCGTGGGAGCTTCTCACCGACGGCTATGGCCTCGACCCAGACCGCCTTTGGGCTACGGTTTACACCGACGACGACGAGGCGGAGGAAATATGGCGCAAGATATTGCCCTCCAATAAGATACTTCGATGCGGAGCCAAGGACAATTTTTGGGAAATGGCGGCTACCGGCCCATGCGGACCCTGCTCGGAAATTCATTACGACATGGGTTTCGGGCAAGGCTTGAAACCTAACGACCCGGGCGGACGATTCGTCGAGATTTGGAATTTGGTTTTTATGCAGTTTTTCAAAGACGAATCGGGCGCTATGGAGCCTCTGCCGCAACAGCACGTAGATACCGGCCTCGGTTTCGAGAGGCTCGTATCGATTCTTCAGGGATGCGAGGAGAATTACGAAACAGACTTATTCGCACCAATAATCTCGAGAATCGAGGAAATTACCGGTGCGGAATACGACAACCCCGATGAATCCTTTGCTATGAAGGTCATGGCGGATCACATCCGCGCGTTGGCTTTCGCCATCGCCGACGGCGCTCTGCCGGGAAACGAAGGGCGCGGTTATGTTCTGCGGAGGATTCTTAGGCGTGCGGCGAGATTTTCACGCAAGATAGACCATCGCGAACCCATTATGTTCCGCCTCGTAGCTCCCCTGACAGATATCATGGGCGATGTTTACCCCGAACTGAAATCCAAAAATGAGCACATTGTCCGCGTGATAAAAGCCGAGGAGGAAAGCTTCGCGCAAACTCTGGATATCGGCCTCGAACTCTTCGAAGACCTCGTGAAAAAGGCTCAGGATAAGGGCGAGATGACCATCTGGGGCGAGGACGCTTTCAAGCTTTACGACACCTATGGCTTCCCCGTGGATCTGACCGAGCTGATGGCCTCCGAACGCGGCCTTATAGTCGATCATGTCGGTTTCGAGCGGGAAATGCAAAAACAGCGCGATCGTTCCCGCGGGTCGGCCAAATTCGCTGTCAAACACGATTTGGGCGCGGGTGACTGGATAGAAAAAACCGAGGGGGATGATTCGAAATTCGTCGGTTACGAGAAAAACGAGGATCAAGCAAAACTGCGAAGATACCAGATAGACGGCGACAAAATCAAACTCATCCTCGACCAAACCCCTTTCTACGCTGAGTCCGGCGGCCAGGTGGGTGATGTCGGCGAAATCATCGGCGACGGCTGGAAAGCTGTCATCGAAGATACGGTGAAAGAAAGCGAAAGCTTCGTCCATATTGGTAGAATCGAGGGCGAAATAGGCGATTCCGCCGACGTCATCGCACGCATCGATGCCGACCGCAGAGACTCTATACGACGCAATCACACCGCGACGCACCTGCTTCATTTCGCATTGCGGAAGGTTCTGGGCGACCACGTCCACCAGTCGGGCTCTCATGTCGCACCCGACAGATTCCGTTTCGACTACACCCACTTCGAGGCCCCCTCCAAAGCGCAACTGCGCAAAATCGAACGAATCGTGAATGAAGTGGCGATGGCGGATATTCCCGTATGCTCGCGGGAGATGGCTTACCGCGAAGCCCTCGATAAGGGCGCTATAGCCCTATTCGGAGAAAAATACGGCGACAGTGTTCGAGTAATCTCGATAGAGGCCGTATCTCAGGAGCTTTGCGGCGGCACGCATCTGACTCGAACAGGCGAAATGGGCGCTTTCCTGATTCGCTCGGAAGGCTCCGTAGGAAGCGGCCAGCGCCGAATCGAAGCCGTAACCGGCGGCGGCGTCCTCGAATGGATAAATATCCTCCGCGAGAATCAAAACGAGATTGCAGGAATACTCAAAGCAGGACAGGGCGAGGACCTGGTGGAAAAAACCCGCGCCATTATCGCCGAGCGAAAAGAGCTGGAAGACATTATCGAAGAACTTCGACGCGAACAGACCGGCGACACCGCAGAACTACTCGTAGAGAAAGCCTCGACATATCCCAGGGGCAGGTTCATCGTCGAAGAAGTCAAAGTAAACGACCGGGAGCAGTTGGCTAATCTGGTGGATGAACTCAAGGACAAACTCTCTTCCGGAGCGGTTTTCCTGGTCTCTGAAATCGATGGCAAAATCGCGCTCATCTCCGGCGTAACCCCGGACTTGATTGAAATCGGAGTCCACGCCGGAGACCTGATTAAAGGCGCGGCAGGCGTTACCGGCGGATCCGGCGGCGGAAGACCGGATTTCGCTCAGGGCGGCGGCAGAGATGCCTCCCTCGTCCCGGACGCCCTCGAATGGGTTCGCGATCAGCTCAAAACCAAACTCAGGGGATAATTGCCGAGCACGCCAATACATAATGCCAGATTCCTGGCTATCGACCTCGAAATGACCGGCGTCGATCCTCGTGTGCACGAGATTGTCGAAGTCGCCGCAGTCCCCTTCATAGGCCTTACTCTGGGTGAAGAGGAGGCCTTTTATTCCGAAATCAAACCGGAAAGATTTGTGCCCTCGAAATCCAAAGCTGTCCACGGCCTTCATGGACGCGAATTGTCCCATGCACCTCCTGTTCAAAAAGTTCTGCCGGAATTTCTCGATCTTTTTCGCGGAAGAATCCTCATCACCCACGGCCCCGATGTCGATGTTAGATTTCTCGCGGAGAAATCCCGAATCGTGGGGATGGAACCGCCATTGAGACCGGTAATCGACACCTCTAAACTCGGCTTAAGCGTCTTCGGCGATTTCACAAAACGCCCCAGCCTGAACGATCTGCTCGGAAGGTTCGGCCTTTCGCGTCCACGGGACCAGCACAACGCGCTATCCGATGCCATCCTCACAGCGAGGGTTTTTATCGGCACTGTGATACAACTAAAAAAAGCGGGCAAAGCCGCTACAGTAATGGAATTACTTCGATTAGGGGGAGCTTGAAATGAACCCGTTCAATCTCGAAAGATTCACACACAACTTGCGCGAAAAAAAACGCGGCCTTTTCGTCCTCCTCGACCCGGACAGCGCCCCGCCAGCGGAACTTGCCCGCAAGGCCGTTATCGCGGAAGAGTCCGGCGCGGATGCTATATTGATAGGCGGCAGTTTTCTCCTTCGCAATGGTTTCGATGAGACTATCCGAGAAATCAAGACCGCTGTCGATCTGCCGGTTATAATTTTCCCCGGCAACGGCTACCAGATTTCGCCCCATGCCGACGGCCTGCTTTTTCTTTCGCTGATATCCGGTAGAAATTCCAGATGGCTCATCGAAGAACAAGTTCACGCCGCCCCGAGAATCGCCGAGATAGGCCTTCCGACCCTACCAACCGGCTATATGCTCATCGAATCCGGCAACATCACATCCGTGGCCTTTATCAGCGACACAACCCCAATTCCCCGTGGAAAACCGGACATCGCCGTAGCCCACGCCCTCGCCGCAGAGCTTCTCGGCATGAAAGCCCTCTACCTCGAAGCCGGAAGTGGCGCGGAAATGGCCGTCCCCCCAGAGATGATTTATTCCATCAAGAAAAAATGTAGCCTACCCCTCTTCGTGGGCGGTGGAATCCGTTCTGTTCAAACCGCCGAGGCTTTTAAAAAAGCCGGTGCGGACTTCATCGTTGTAGGCACGGCTTTCGAGAAAAGCACTGATTCCAAATTTCTCAGAGAATTATCTGCCCTCTTCGCATAAGCATTAAATCTTCTCAATGAAAAAGTGGATTTTGTAATCTTTTTCACTATAATAATAAGATATTCCCATTTTCCCCCTCGGGAGGTTCGATGCACAATTCTAAAATGGCCTGTCTCGCTCTGATACTAATTCTTTCGGCATTCGCACAACAATTCTCGCTTCAAATTAACTCATCACTCGATGGATATTTAATAGACCATAGCGAGTATGTCAGGATAAATCGTCCGGACGCCGTCCCGGCCGGTATTCCCGGCCAACCCCAGTATCTGATGTCGAGTGAACACATCCTACTACCGCCAAATACCGAGTTATCTGATATCTCAATTAGCGGTGAAATGTGGGAACCCCTCGCCGAGGGCATTCCATTCCCCACGCAACCACCGGCGATACTCTCCATAGGCGACCCCGGCCTCATCCCGCCCGACCCAAGCGCCTATTCCCGCGACCAATGGTTTCCTCAGTCTCCGCTTATCTCATACGCCCCAGGAAACCTCTCCGGTTACGGCGTCGTGGGAGTTTGCGTGGCTCCAATCAGATGGAATCCGGCACGCGGAATCGCCGAAAGATTAGTATCATACCAGCTCGACATCGAATACAGCGATGACCGTGAGACCCGCTTAACCCCTAATCGACGGACTTTACGCGGCACGGAACTCTGGAATCGTTCAATTTCCGATATTGTGATTAATCCCGAAATGAAAGCCCAATACGCCTTAACCACTGACCCCTCCGCCTACGATTGGGCTATTTTCATTCCCGAAAGTTCCACCGAAGATATTTCCACTCTCCTATGGCTACGCCGCTCCCAGGGACTGCGCGACACGGTCGTGAACCTCGGCGATGTTTACTCTGAATTCCCCGGAATCGACGACGCCGAGAAGCTTCGCAACGCCATTCGCGACCTGTATCTCGAATACGGAATTACTTACGCCGCAATCGTAGGCGACCCCATGATTACGCCATACCGCTACGTTTTCGCTTTCGACTGCGAAGCGGGTTTTTACGAAGACGAAAATCAGATTCCAGCCGACCTCTATTTCTCCGACCTCGACGGCGACTGGAACGCAGACGGCGACACCATCTGGGGCGAAGTAACGGACTCGCTGGACTTGTATCCCGATGTCTTCGTAGGAAGATTTTCCCTCTTTCCCGCATCTCACCTCGAGGGCTACATCGACAAACTTATGACCTACGAAACCTTCCCCTCGGAAGATTTCGCGAAAAGCGGTCTGATGCTCGGGCAGGTTCTCTGGAGCGATCCCTACACCGATGGCGCGATTTTCAAAGACGAGATTATAAATGACGTTTTCCCCGACTATTTCGAATTCGGCACCGTTTACGGCAGTTACGGCGGGGACGCAATCATTGCGGTTGACAGCCTCGATACAGGCCCTAACTTGATAAATCACGCCGGCCACGCCAGCCAATCCGTGATGTGTATAAGCCACGGGAGCTGTATCTGGCTCTCCGAAATGGACGAACTTACAAACGCGGACAGGCCCTCCATCTTCGGCTCCATCGGATGCTGGCCGGCGGCTTTCGATAAAAGCTGCATAGCCGAAAGATTTCTCAATAATGCTGACGGCGGCGGCGCGGCATTTATAGGCAACAGCAGATACGGATGGGGCTCCCCCGGCAACCCGGGTTTCGGATATTCGGAATTCCTCGATAGGGACTACTTCAAACACCTTTTCAACGGCTATCCCGCCATCGGCGAAGCCCTCGCGATGACCAAAATCGATTATATCCCCTACGCCCGATGGGAAAATGTCTGGCGATGGGTAACTATGGAGCTAAATCTCCTCGGAGACCCAGCAACCGACGCCATCATCGGCTGGGATGAGGTTTGCATGACATACGAAATCGAGGGGGAAAACATCGGCCTTTGGTCATGCACCGGCGATTATCATATCGAGGGTATCTCCGTGAGCGCCTTCGATAACCACGGCCTACTGGAAACGGCAATTACTGACGCCTCCGGGTTCGCGAACCTGAATATTTCCGGGGCTACAGCGCCGGTTTACGTCACAGCCCGGCTAAAAGGCCTCGGTGTTTGGGCGGATACCCTCACAACCATAGGATCCGGTTTCTTCACATACTCCTTCGCCGACGAATACGGCTACACCGACAGCACCGCCGACCCCGGCGACACGGTAAAAGTCGTGTTCTCTTTCGGCGGTTTCGATTCTGATATATCGGGAATCTTCTGGGCGCCAACTTCAAACTTCGGCGATCCCGTCGTCGAATCCCCCACTTTGCCGGATTTAGACTCAGGAAGTTCCACTCAGGTTTGGGCGAACTTCGTCATTCCGGACGATCCCGCGCCGAATACCAAACTGACCGTGAATCCTAATATAAGCCACTCCGGCGGAGATATCGGATATCCGGTCTCCTTTGAACTCAACATTGCAGATTTCCAAATCCTCGGCGCGGTTCTTGTCGATGACGACTCGACCTTCGAAGACGGTGAAACGGCGAGGTTGTGGGTCAATCTGAAAAATATCGGCGATGGCAACCATGGCACTCAAAACCTCGAACTGAATTGCCCCGACGGCGAATTCACCATCTCCGGCTCCCCGGCAATGATACCCACAAGTTCCCCCGGAGATACTGTTTCCGCAGGGCCTTTAGATATTGAATGGGCAACGGGAGCGGAGATTAATCCAGTTGTTGAGACTCAAGCCATTATCGGCGACGACGAACACCAGCTCCTCATTTCGACACGCGCACTCGGTTTCGAACATGATGTCGAAACCGGCGAGGCCCCTTTCAACATAACATCTGGACTTAACCGCTGGCATAGAACCACATCTCGCGCCCATTCGGGCTCCTACTCATGGTGGTGCGGGGACCAAATCCTCGGCAATTACCTGCCGAACATGGAAGACACCCTCTATTCCGACCCCTTCGTCCTTGGTGCCGACGCAGAACTCTCATTTTTCGCTTACATGAACTTCCCCACCTACGGCTCCGACGGCGTAAGTGTGGAATTCGTCGGCACTCACGAGACTATTCGTGTCGATTATCTCGGAAGCGGCGGCGCATTGCTGTCCTTCATAGTCGGCTGGGCGGAATACCGCTACAGCTTCGACGACACACCCTTCGAGCCGGGGGACACGATTCAGGTTCGATTCCTTTTCTCCAGCGATTCCGACGACGAAGAGCAGGGTGTCTTCATCGACGACGTCAAACTCATCTGCGCTTCCACGGAGTTCACGACCTCGGTTGGTGTATCTTCCGAATTGCCGGAAAGAATCGGCCTCGAAGTCTTCCCGAACCCTTTCAATGCCAGCCTTAATATTCGCGTAGAAGGCAAAATCTCAACCTCCGCTAAGCTCGCAATTTTCGACATCGGCGGAAGGTTGGTCGAAGACCTGTCTATTTCCTCAAACAGCATTGTTTGGGACGGATTCGACATCGACGGCAATTCTGCCCCCTCCGGGCTTTACTTCATAAGATTGATAGACGGCGACAGAGTTTTCACCGCGAGGGCGGTTCTTCTTAAATAAAATTCAGATACTATCGGAGTATCAAATGGCGAAACGATTTCTTCTCCTATTCACGCTTGCGATAAGCTTAAGCACGGCATTTGCAACGGATTTGCCCCGGCATGAGAGCGAACTTCTCAACTTTTCGGCAAATCCCTTTTTATCCTCACAGGGCATCCCTTCTCCTGCCCTTCCGGAACTTGAATTCACAGGCTTCGAGCGGGATTTCGGCTACTACATCGTCCAGTTCAATGTTCCTCTGGATAATTCCGTGCGAGAGAAAGTAATCGCAATTGCAAAAGAGACCCCCCTCGGCGCGGAAAGTTTCGGTTATATTCCCGACAATGCTATTGTATATCGTCTGTCGAAAAAATACCTCGACGAAATCCGCGCCCTTCCGGAAGTGCGATGGGTAGGCCCTCTGGAACCGCAGTTCAGAGTCAGGCATGTTCTGTTTGATGAAAATCCGCGACCGGACGAGGACGGAAGAGTCAGGGTAAACGTAAAACTTTTCGCAGGAGAGGATATTCAGGAGCTAATCGATAAGCTTCAAGTTCTCAAGATGGAGGTTGTAGAATCGGGATCCGCAAGGCTACATGAGTTCGTCCTTTTTTCTCTCGAACCCCAGTCGGTTAGGGAGTTCGCGATTATCGTAGCCAACCACGAAGCCACTCAATGGGCTGAACGCAGAATGCCCAAATATCCCAATAACGACTGGTCCCGCTGGTTTAATCAATCATACAGCACCTCCGGAATGGGAAGTGTCGGGTCGGGTTGGTATGCTCAGATGACTGCGGACGCCACGAAGACTCCAATTCACATTCGCGGAATATACGGCGAAGGCCAACTTGTGGGAAGCTCCGATACCGGTGTAGATACGACATCTATATACTTCTGTGACCCCGGTGTAGCTGTGCCTAAGATAAACTTTGGAACATCGACCAACTGGACCACGACGGCGCCGGATTACGGCCACCGTAAGATTCGAGCATACAGCAGACACACAGTGGGCAGTAGTTCAAGCGATTATGCCGACGAAGACGACGGCCACGGCTCCCACGTCAACGGCTCTATCGGCGGAAATAACGAGGCTCACATCCCGCCGAACACTACCTTCGATGCCGGCGACGGAATGGCGCCCCTATGCCGTTTGACCTTCTCCGATTTAGCCAACTCTTCCGGCAGTTTGATAGTTCCCTCGAACCTAAGCAATACAATCCTCAAGTTCGCATACAACCACGGTGCGCGACTGCACACCAATTCATGGGGAAGCAGATATACAAGGCCGAATAATGGAACTCATCCATACAACGACGAATCCGTGGATGTCGATGAGTTTACATGGTTTAACAAAGACTTTCTGATTTTCTTTTCAGCGGGAAACAGCAACAGAGATGAGGGGTATTGGTATCCTCCCGACGGCATAAACGGCGAAGGCCTTGGGAAAAACATCGTTACTGTCGGCGCGGCGGAATCCGGCGCTGGCTCGGGAAACACAAGCTGGACTAACCCGGGAAGCACATCCGATAATAATCCCGAAGATAACGCAATCTTCTCGTCCCACGGCCCCTCCTCAGAGGGCATGATGAAGCCGAACCTTACCGCATGTGGAGGATGGTATATCTTTTCCGCAGGTGCTCAGGCAAGCGGTTCGATGTGCCATACTGGAATGACTTACATGGGCGGGACTTCAATGTCCTCACCCACCACAGCGGGGCTTGCGGCACTGGTGCGCGAGTATTTCGCCGATGGTTTTTATCCGACTGGTTCAGCAGTGCCCGGAGACGGCTTTTCGGCCTCTGCGGCCCTTGTAAAAGCAATGCTCGAGGGTTCCTGCAAGAACATGACAGGCGCATATACTATCGATGAGATGGGCAATTCCGGCCATCAGGATGTGCCTTCGATGGGTCAGGGATGGGGCAGAGTAACCCTCGACGATGCTCTATATTTCAACGATTCTTACGGCACCGATACGCGCAACCTCGAAGTTCACGATATTTCTCCCGGATTCAGTTCCACAGGATCTCATCATTACGTAGTCAGTTGCGGCCCTTCGACTTCGGAGTCTTTCAAGGTTGTCCTCAGCTATTCCGATTACCCAAGCACACCCGGCGCATATTCCGTCGTGAACAACCTCAATCTTGAAGTTCAGGTTAACAGCAGTTCTTATAAGGGCAATGTTTTCGCGTCGTCCGGAGCTCGTTCGGTTACCGGCGGCAGTTACGACAATCTCAACGTGGATGAAGTGGTATGGTTAAACGGTTCGACTGTGGCATCTCAGCAGGTCGATATCTATGTCCACTGCACATCGGTGCCGCAGGGGCCTCAACCTTATGCCTTAGTCATTCTCGGTGATCTTTCTCCCAACGAGCCGAATCTCGTTTATTATGACCACGAAATCGACGACGGTGCCGGCGACGGCGACGGTTACGCTGAAAAGGGCGAGACTATCAACATGCCGATTTGGCTGGAAAACCTCACCGGAAGCGCCCCCGCTACTACAGTTACAGCAAATGTTACCGAAAGCGACCCATATATAAGTTTCACAGACAATTCCCTGACCTGGCCGGACATCGCCCCCGGAGTCAACCAGCGGTCGAACGCCGATCATTGCACTTTCGTTGTTGCCGACGACGACGCGACATGCGGTCACGTCGCAACAATCACCATAAACTGGTTCGCCGACGGCGGCACATACACGGGAAGCGACGATTTCGACATCACTCTCGGATGCCCCGCGCCGGTTCTCGAATATGACAGTCATATTATCGACGACAACGCTGGGGGCGACAACGACGGCTACCCCGAGCCGGGAGAATCTATAATTCTGCCGGTAACTTTGAACCATATCGGCGGCGCGAATGCTCAGGATGTTTCCGCGACCCTTTCCACGAGCGACCCATACATCACAATCACCGACGGCAATGCCGTCTGGCCGGATATCGCGGTCAGCGGCACCGAACAGTCCCTCGCCGACCATTTCGGTTTCGATGTCCTTCCCACTTGTCCCGACGGCAGAGAAGTTACGTTCACTCTGAACTGGGAATGTTACTGCGGTTCCGGTTCGGACAACATCGTAATCACTACGGGCGGGCCTAAGCCTAAACTTGTTTATGTTGCTCCTGCGGGAATCGACGACGGCGCGGGCGGTGACGGCGACGGTTACCCAGAACCGGGCGAGACTATCGTTATGTCCATCGACCTGCGCAACGACGGCACGGAAAACGCCACGACTATAAGCGGTAGAATCACAGAATCCGACCCATTCATCACATTAACCGACAACGCCGCGACATGGCCGAACATCTTAGTTAGCGCGACTCAGACTTCAAACGCCGACCATTTTGCTTTCACTGTAGGCGCTGGGACGCCCTGCGGGCATGTAGTCGAGTTCACCCTGATCGATACATGCAACGGCGACCGAGTCGATACGAACACCATTTCGGTTACAATCCAAAGCCCCGATGCTGACCTTTCCGAAGGCGGAATCACTATCATCGACGGCACGGGCGGCGACGGCGACGGTATTGCCGAAGCGGGCGAGACTTTCCGCATGGCTATTACCCTCGACAACAATATTGCGTCCAATGCCCACGGCATTTCAGGCACGATTTCCACCGGCGACGCTTATATTACAATAATCGACAACACTTCGGACTGGCCGGACATTCCGGGGTCGGGCAGTTCATCTTCCCTCGCGCCCCATTTCACAATCGAAGCCGATCCGCTGACGCCGTATCTTCATGACGCCACTATAAACCTCAACTGGACTGCGTGGTGCGGTTCCGGGAGCGAGGTTATTACTCTGACAATCGGAGATCCTGCGGACAATGCGCCATCAGCGCCGGCTCTTTACAGGCCTTTCCCCTTCGAACGAATCGGCGACGGCGCAGGTTCGACCGAGCCTTATCTTTCGTGGCTGGTGCCATCGGATACCGACGGCGACGCGCTTTATTTCGAGACCCGTTTCGGCACGAATTCGACAATGGCCGGTGCGACGGCAATCGAGGGCGTGTCTGACGGAACTGGATTCTCTCCGGCGCCTCCGGTGGCCGAGGGGTCGGGCACATCGAATTACCATATCAATTCGCAAGGCGAAGGCGCTCTATCCAACGGAACGACTTACTGGTGGGACGCCCGAGCATACGACGGCAACCGCTGGAGCGGATATTCCGCCAATCGTTCTTTCACAATCGACACCGGATTGAGCCAATCGGATTGGCATCAAACCACAAACGCTCAGTTCCAGACCGGCACTATAGATAATCTAACAGTAGATTCGGACAGGGTAATTTCGGGTCTCGGCGAGAATATAATCTTCGAAGATGATTTCGAGGGATATTCTTCGCAGGCGGAGTTCGAGGCGGAGTGGGCGATAGGAGCAACCTCAACATCATGTTATTATGAATGGCAAGACGGCAGTTCACTTTCACCTACTCATTCTATGAGAATCTATGACGCTTCCACTTCCAGAAGAACCTACATAGGCCACACATTCACACCTTTGGACTATGGCTTTATTTCCGTGTGGTCGGGAACGGTCTATTCATCCGATGAATGTGAAATTCTGCGGCTTTCCAACAGCAATTGGAGCACTCGAAGAGCTCAGCTCTATTATCGAGAGGGTTATGTTGCTTATTGGGATGGTTCGTCTAGAACCAATTTAGAAGCAATAGATACCGGTTATTGGCACCATTTCCGAATCGATTTCGATTCTGCCGTCAATGAAATTTATGTTACGATCGATGATACATCCACTTATGGTCCATTCACATATCAAGGGGGTGTTTCTACTATTGATCGTGTAGCTTCAGGATCTTATGAATCAAATGCATACACTGGTGTAACATATTTCGACGATTACGTTGTTGGCCAGGAGGGCGGAGCCAGCGACGGCGAAATTATCTCCCAGCCGATAGTCCTCGACTGGAACAGCGGCTACACGGCGTGGGACATGGCCACCTGGACTCAGGGCACGGACGATTCCGTGGTAATAGTCTGCGATTACCGCGATTCCGGCGTGTGGACTCCCTTCGATTCAACAACAACAACCGGAACTACCGGAACCCTCGATCTTTCCGGCCTCGGCGCCGAGGACACGATTCGTCTTCGCGGCAAGTTGGTAACATCCGGCGGCAATCAGGCCGAACTTTTCGATTGGTCAGTAAGCTGGGCATCGGGAATGTTGGGCGTAGAAGTCCTCAAAGGCGGGCCTTCGGGGCCGTTATACAGCACGACAACCTGGGACATAGGCCAGCTCGAAGAAGGCGCGGTGGTCGTTATGAACACCGGCGAATCGGCATTCATCAAAAATACCGGCACCGTGCCAATCGATATCCGTCTAAAAGCAGAAACTCCCAACTGGACCCTGGCAAACTCCGCCGGTGCTGATGCTGTCCTGCTCATGGGCCTTTTCGATCTGGATACCGCTCCGCCGGCAATCGGCGATTTCACATCCCCCGCCGATGTCCTTACCGAAATCTTCAAACTATCCGGCGACACGAATTCGGAACCCTTCGCTAGCGACGCCTCCAACGGTATAAACATCGCGATAGATTCCGGCAGGTATCTATATCTGCATTTCGGCGCGCCATCGTCGAATACATACCCCGCTCAGCAGACAATCACTGTAACGGTCGAAGCTCAGTCGAGTATGTAACGCTTGGGGGCGTCGAGCGGCAAAAGCGCCCCCCGTCAAAACATACCAATTTTCTAAAAACTTTTCCCGCGTAGAAAAACTCGCCATACGCCGATAGCCAGCGCCTTTGCCGCCTAGGGCAAATCGCGTTGTGAACTTATCTGGAAATCCAAACGCACCTTTATCGCGATTTGCCCTGCCCCGCCGCATTTCTGGGGCTGGAGGGGTAAGTTTTAATTGGGAAATAATTTGAACTTGGATTGGAATAGCTGCGCTGTCAGCGGCGGGGCCGACGCCCCCATTTTGCAGTGTCAGCGTTCGTTTAGGATTTGCTCGATTTCGTCCCAACGATCGAGTTGGCTTTCTAAATCGGCGGTCAGTTTATCGTATTCTCGCTGAAGGGCGAACATTCGGTTCCAATCGTCCGCGAGTTCGCGGTCGGACATAAGTTCGAGGACTTTTGCTCGTTCTGCTTCTGTTGTATGCACTTTTTCTTCGAGGTTTTCCAATTCCCGTCGAAGTTTTACAACATTTACGGACTTTGGAGCGGATTTGCCGTCGGATGGGTTTTTGGGTTTATCCCTTTTTACGGATGATGTTTTTGTTTCCTGATTTTCAACACGTTCTTCTTTCGCCTTGTTTCGGAAATACTCCCGTCGTTCGAGATAGAACTCGAATCCGCCGTCGAAGGGACGAATGCCGTCCGGTTCGAAAGCGAGGATTTTTTTTACGGCATTGCGCAGGAAATATCGGTCGTGACTGACTACAACGAGAGTGCCATCATAGTCGTGAAGGGCGCGTTCGAGGGTCTCGCGGGAGGGTATATCTAGATGGTTGGTCGGCTCGTCGAGAAGGAGGAAATTGGATTTCGAAAGAAGAAGTTTCAGAAGCGCCACCCGCGCCATTTCTCCGCCGGAAAAAGTTGATAGGGGACGAAGAATCGTATTGTCACCCCGAAGGGAGAACATTGCCAAAGCCCCGCGTATAGCTTCTTCGCCCATCCCCGGGTCGAAATCCTGAACCTCGCGGAAAGCCGATTTGGATTCATCGACATCCGCGAAACTCTGGGAATAGAACCCCATCGAGATACCTGTCCCGATTTTTACGGAACCGGAATCGGGTTCGCGTCGTCCTGCCATGATAGACAATAATGTCGTTTTACCGCAACCATTTTGCCCCACAATACCTATCTTTTCGCCACGGCTCACAAAAAAATTGAATTTGTCAAACAAAACCCTGTCGCCTACTCGAGCCGACAGATTCCTCACGCGAAGGACATCGTCTCCGCCGCGGCCTGCTGTTTTGAACCGAAGACGGATTTCATCCTCCTTGGGGGGAGGGGTTATTCGGTCAAGTTTTTCAACTATCTTGCGCCGCGATTGTGCCTGCTTGGTCTTTTGTCCGGCGATGTTTCTGCGAATAAACTCCTCGACCTTCCGAATCTCCGACCTCTGTTCCTCGAAACGCTTACGTAAAGACTCATCCTGAAGTTCCCGTTCTTCGTGATATTTGGAATAATTGCCCACAAACCGCGTCAACTCGCCGTTACGCACTTCGAGAATCTCTTTGCTGATTTCATCGAGGAAAAAACGGTCGTGAGAAACTACGAGATAAGTTTTATCACAATTCTTTAAGTAGTCCGCCAACCACAATAGACCGTCATAATCGATATGATTCGTCGGCTCGTCCATCAATAGAACATCAGGGTCCTGAAGGAGCAGGCAGGCCAAGGCCGCACGGTTGCGCTCTCCGCCGGAAAGCCTGTCCACCGATGTATCGAACTGTTCTTCAGAAAAACCGAGGCCGCCCAAAACCGCCCGGCATCGGTTTTCGAAGTTATATCCCTCCAGCTGGCAGAAACGGTTTTCTACCTCCTTATACTCGGTCATGTCCCCGTGGTCGAGACCATCGGCGGTCAACTCCAACATCTTCGATTCCAGAGCCGGAATTTCCGGATGGCTCGCGTGAACCGCTTCTAAAAGCCGCATATGCCCCGTCAAACGGTGTTCCTGATGAAGAAGGCCAATGCGAATCCCCCTCTGTCTATGGACAAACCCGGAATTCGGCTCTAACTCGCCGTGAATCACAGAAAGCAGTGTCGTCTTGCCGTCCCCATTCATTCCAACAAGACCGAATTTGTCGTTCGGTTCTATGTTCAAGGTGATGTTATCGAGTATCGGGCCTGTGCCGAAATCGACGGTAATATTATCTAAGTTAATAAGAGGCATAATGTTATAAAAGTGTAATCGGATCGACTATCAATTTATAATCGATATCGCCGCCCATGTTCGACAATATACGTTTTACTATCTTAACCGATGTCCCAAGGCGCTCTGTTTTCAAAAGCAAATGCCAGCGATATTTGCCCCGAAGTTTCGTCAGGGGACATGACGCCGGCCCCAAAAGCCGATATTTATTGCCCTCCCGGTCGATTCGCGCAAGTTCCCGCGTCAACCGGAAAATGCTCGTGCGAACCTCCGATGGATCCTTCCCGCTTATAACAACTCGAAGCATTCGTCCAAAAGGCGGATAATGCAATTCCTCCCGCGCCTTAAGCTCGATTTCAAAAAATGACTCGACATCCCCATTCACCGAAAAATCCACCGCCGCCGAATCAGGCCGATAAGTCTGTATAATAACTTCGCCGCGAATGTCACTCCTGCCAGCACGCCCTGCGACCTGAGTCAAAAGCTGAAAAATCCTCTCCCCGCTTCGAAAATCGGGAACCGCAAGACCTATATCGGCATTCAAAACCCCCACCAGAGAGACATCGGGAAAATCGTGCCCCTTGGCAATCATCTGTGTGCCGACAAGCACCGCTCCCGAAGTCTTCGAATATCGCGCAAGCACCTCCGCATGGCCCTGCCATCGAGCAGTGTCGGCATCCAGCCGGAAAATATTTTCCTTCGGGACAAGTTCCTCGAGCTCCTCCTCGATTCTCTGCGTCCCCCTCCCGCGATACAAGAACTCCGAATTTCCGCAGTTGGGACATTTGTCCGAAGGCCGCTCCTCATGCCCGCAATAATGGCATCGCAGAGTCTTATCGACACTGTGATACGTCAGCCCGATTCCGCAGTCGTCGCAAGTCGGAATAAAACCGCAGTCCTGACACTGCAAATACGATGAAAATCCGCGACGGTTCAAAAGCAACATCGCCCTATGTCCCGAACATACCGTCTCTACAAGCTTCTCCCGAAGCAGATTCGAAAAGGGTGTAAAATTCTTCTGCTCTTCATGCTCAGCCGCCATGTCCACGATTCTCACCCCGGGCAATTCCACGCCCGGCACCCGCTCCGGAATTCGAAGCATTTTATACTTGCCCTCCCGAGCGTTTTGATAACTCTCCGACGACGGCGTCGCGGTGCCCAAAACCACAGGACAGCTCTCGATATGACCGCGCATGACCGCGGTGTCACGGGCATTGTAGTAAGGGGGCGGTTCGTCCTGTTTGTATGACGCCTCGTGCTCCTCATCGACGATGATAAGCCCCAAGTTTTGGACAGGCGCAAAAACCGCGCTTCGCGGACCGATAGCAATCTTCAAATCCCCGGATAACAGCCTCCGCCAAGAATCGAAACGCTCCCCGGGTTTCAAACCCGAATGCAAAATCGCAATTTCGCCGGGAAATCTCTGTTCGAAGCGCTGGCGCAGAAGTGGTGTCAGCGAAATCTCCGGAACCAGCACCAGAACACCCTTGCCAGCCTTGCGTGCATATTCCGTGGCGTTGAGATAAACCTCCGTTTTGCCGCTTCCGGTAACGCCCCACAAGAGCGAAGCCTCGAATTTCTCCTGCCGAATGCCCCTGATAATCTCCTTCAAAGCCTCCGCCTGAGCCGCTGTCAGCACGATGTTCTCCGGTGTTGGGGCAACCACATTCATCTTATCGATTTCTCGAATCACCTCTTCTTCGAAAACCTCCGCCCAGCCCTTATCTAAAGCCGCTTTCATCGGCCCCGCACCGAAAAGAGCGGACATTCGACGCCTCAGCTGAGGTGACCTATCCTCGATAAGAAATTCGAGCAGTTCCTTCTGTTTGTATGCATTCCCCGGGAGCTCGGCGAGTTCGGCGCGAAGTTCCGCCTGGCTTAGCTTTGCTGTCATCATCGCTTGAGTCCGCACCTTACGGTTTGCCCGAATTTCGAGAGCTATCCCTGCCATTTTCCGCGAAATCAACTCCTCCAGCGCCGATGTGAATCCCCGCGCGCCCACCTTTTCCTTGAGCCATTCCTCCGGCACTCTAAATTTCTGCCGCAACAGCTCCATCATTATCCGCGATTTTTTCGGCATACCGCTGGAATCGTCGTCTTTCTTCAGGACTATGAACCTCTCAACGTCGTAGCCCAACCCTCCCGGAAGCGCCGCACGGAAGGCATCCCCCGGCGAACACGCATAATATTCGTATAGCCATCTAATCAGCTCGACCAGATTGTCGGAAAAAACCGGCTCGTCGTCCGGACAGGTCGAAATCGATCGAATACGCTTGACATCGCACTTGTCCGTTAGGGCGACCACCACGCCGACAGTATGACTGCTCCGAAAAGGCACAACCACACGCATTCCCGCGCGGACATCTCCCCTGGCCCATTCGGGAATATCATATGTCAGCACGAAATCCGGGCCTCCGGGAATGGCTATTTCAGCATATCTGGCTATATTTTTTCTCCTTCAAAAAAAAGGGAACCCCGCCGGGCTCCCTTTTTGATAATGTTATTCCGGCGAAAAACTATTCTCCGCAGGCGTCCAGTCCGGCCTGAGCCTTCTCGACTCCTGCCTCGTCGCCCTTTTCACTATAAGCTATTTTCAGCAAAGCCCAGGGCGCGCACCATTTCGGATATTGCGAAGTTACAGTATTCAGATGTCCGACCGCACCATCGTAATCACTGCTCTCCATCGCATCGAGAGCCAGCACGACTTTCTCCGCCGCGTTGCCCTTCTGAGCATCCCCCGACCGCTTGAGACTAATGGCAAACTGAATCCAGCCGAGGTTATTCTGCGGGTCATTGGCGACCAGTTTCTCGCCCCAGCTTGCGGCCTGCTCGTAATTTTCGGCCTGATACAGCGCAAGGGTAAGATTATAGAGGGCGTCAGAATTGTCCGGGTCAATCTCGATTACCCGCTTGAAATAATCCGCCGCCTCATCGTAATTCTCCTTCGTGCTGAAAAGCAATGCGCCGTAATCGAAAAGAAGATCAGCATCTTCGGGGTTATCCTCGAGAGCCTTGTCGTAAACCTCTTTTGCGGCGTCTAATTTGCCCTGTTGCATCAGAACCCGCCCCTGAAGGCTATACACGACCACATCCGGTTCGCCCTCTTCGATAATTTTACCAAGAATCTTCTCCGCTTCTTCGGCATTGCCCGCGTTGAATTCACGAACAGCAACATTCTTGGCGTAATCCATGTTAAGGGGTTCTAGCTGATATGCTTTACGATATGCCTCGTTCGATTTTTCCTCTTCGCCCAGTTTTTCGTAAAAATAAGCAAGGTTAACCCAGCCGTCGGTGAAAGTCGGGTCAATGTTCACTGCGGTCAAAGTCGCCTCCCTGGCCTTATCCCACTGTTTGTTATCACCAAAACGAATTCCCCGGTTGAAATGTTCGACCCTCTTGTCGAAACGCCAGTCCTGAATATCGCGAATCTTGGTGCTGTCCAGTTCCAGAGCGGTATCGAAAGCGTCGTTCATCTGCTCGATGCTGTCCATTTCAGCGTAAAGCTTGCCCTTTACAAGAAAAACTTCGGGGTTGGTCGGTTCTTTTTCTGACGCGACTCGAAGCTGTTCGAGAGCGTTTGAATAATCTTTTTGCTGAATATAAACCTTAGCCGCGGTCATCTCGGCGCTCTGGCAGGCCATAAACGCCATACTCACCGCGATCGTCAATAGAATGATGTATTTCTTCTTCATCGAAAACCTCCATTAAATTCAAATAACGCTAAACTAAATTAACATACGATTTTTGCTTATATCGCGCAAGGGTTTTTCTCCTGCATCGACTACTTAATGCAACTTTGAATAAAATCGGAGGGGTCGCAGTCGTCCCGAATACCAAGCCTCGTTATGGCAAAATCATATTTAGCGGGATCCTCCGGCACAAAGGCGCGGAAACCCTCAGTAACTTCTATAGCCGTTTTCAAATCCGCCTGCTTGCGCGATGTTAAACCGATGCTACGGCAGATTCTATCCATATGCCGGTCGATGGGCACAATGAGCTTGGCTGGGGATAATCCCTCCCAAACCCCCGCATCGACGGCGTCCTTCCGAATCATCCATTTGAGATACAGATTGCTCCGCTTGCATGCGCTTCCTCGGACCGGCGACGGCAGAAGATAACTGCATCCCCCCTCGAAATCCGCAAGTATCTCATCGCTCCATCCGGTTAGAGCGGGAATATATGTCTCATTGTCCGGCGAAATATGAGACTCGAAACATTGGCGAATCGAGCCATGCCGAGCGATTATCCTTTTGAGTCCGACCAGAAGTTCGGCCATCTGGGTGCCGTCGGTAAAACGATGTTTGAAGTCCGCGAAGTAGCCGTCGAACTTATCCTCCGGCACTCTCTCGACGAAATCCCGAGGCGAATCGCCCATCCGCGAAAGGGCGTTATCCGCGCTTCGAATAATCTGCTTGACATTGCCATATGCCAGAACCGCGGCGATAAGCCCGGCAATCTCCCTATCCTCGGCGCTTTCGTAGCGATAAACGAACTCCAGAGGATCCGGATGGATGAACTCCGGGCGGTTATATCTTTCGTAAAGCTCTTCCAAAATTTCGTGGGTCAGGCCGGATTTCAAAGGCTCTCCTTCCGTGCGGTTGCCAACTATGTTATTATGGTGATTATCAGCGAAAAGGCAAGGGCAAAATAAGGCGACGACAGTGGTTGCGGGGTTGCCAACTTCAGGAGGTTGACACATTACTGTCGTCGCAGAAATGAGTGCAAAACTAAAACTGCATTGCAAATTGTGTTTAAAATCTATTAATGCCGCGGGGCGAGGTCAAGGCTTTTCTCAATAAAAAACAAAAAAATAGCAGAAAGTCCTTGATTAATAGGATTTGCGCATATTATCTTATCGATAAAGAAGGAAAGACTATGAAAAAAATCGTCCTGATATCGCTGTTTGTTGCCGTCATTTCCTATGGCATGGTCAATACAGAAAAACTCCGGATGAACATCGATCAGACTGGCATCTCCGGGGACATCGAACTGAGTTTCGACGTAACCATGGGCAACACGGAATACGCCCGCCTAAAACTGGAGCCAAACATGGTTGGGCGTTTCGAAAAGCACCTCCTCTTCTGGCTGAACGACCTCTCCATCACATGGAAAAACGGTGACGACTTCATAAACAAAGGCTATACCCACTTTCGCTACAACTGGGATTTCGCACCGAAAACATCTCTGGAATTTTTGACTCAAGGGGAATTCAACATCGCCCGCGGCCTCGAATCGAGGTTCCTGGCAGGTGCAGGTTTTCGCTTCCTTTCTCTGAAAAGAGACCATATGCTCCTCGCATGCGGTCTAACCGGCATGTTTGAATACGAGGAAACTACAGATGGCGAAATCACCCAGATTCCCCGCGGAAGCACCTATCTGAACTTCTCTGCCTGGAAAGACGACAAAATTAGCTTCTCTAACACAGCCTATTTTCAGCCCTCATTCGAAGATTTTGAGGATTATCGGATAATGGACGAAGCCAAATTCGCAGTAACAATCTTCGGGAATCTCTCCCTGACATTCACAGGGACATATTTTTTCGATTCCCAGCCCCCCGATGGAATAAAAAAATACGATTTCTCCCTCGAAAACGGCCTGGAGTATAGTTTCTGATGACAAAAACATCCTTCCGAAAAGCTCTGCTGACCCTATGTTTCCTCATTTCGACGCTTTTTTCCGTCGAGGGATACTACAAAGACCTCTTCATGGACGGCGGTGCTAACCTCACATCCCGAACCACCCTTCCGGCTGCTGACACTCTGGGGTTGCAGATGGAATTTCTTGCCACCTCCAGCTCCACCTTCCAGAACTCGATTATGGTCGAAAACGACGACGACTACAACGGCTATCTTCTCTACCCCGACAGCTCGCCCCGTTTCCGTGTGATATATACCAACGGCGGCTCGGCGACATCCCACGGCAACTCCCTCGGCGAGACCGGCAGACAGCGAATCCGCGACTATTTCGGTTCGGGTGGATGCTACACCGGTTCCTGCGCGGGAGCGTTCATAACGTCCATCAGCTATCAGACATCAGGCATCTGGACGGCTTATTACCACATCTGGCCCGGCAGAACCGCTTCCACGGGAGTGTCCGGAGTCGAAACAGGCCACTTCATCGAACCGGGAGCGGCGATTCTCGATTATTACGATTTCGGCGGAGATGCCTATATCGACAGCATCATCCACCTCGGCGGATGCTACGCCCGCGAGACCATCGACTGGCCGCCGGAAACCGAAGTTCAACTACGATACGACTACCCCGGCTCCTCCATGGACGACAAACCGAGCTGTTGGGCATACAAAGGAGCGGACACCACCGGAAGGCTTGTTGTTATAGGCTCCCATCCCGAGGGAATCGAGAGCGGCGAACGCCTCGACCTCATGTGCGCCATGATTTTATACGCCCTCGACGGCCAGGGCATTGTCCGCGTCAAAGGCGAACTTGCAAACGGAATTCCCCGAGTTATGGACCGCGAAACCATCGACCTCGACCCGGACCACACTAAAATAGGGGATCTGCAATATCATCACTTCACCATCGATCTTCCCGCAGGAGCTTCAAACCTAACTGTCGAACTTGATGGCGAAACCGGCTACGACTTCGATATTTTTCTACGGCACGGCGATTTCGCATTTCTCGGCGAGTCGGACATTATGGATACAACCGAGGGCGCGGTCAAAAGCCTGTATATCGAAACTCCCGCGTCGGGTGACTGGTTCGTCTCAGTCAAATTGGACACTACCATCCACGCCGTGAACAGCGTTGACGACTACTATTATTCCGGTGCGATGGAGCTCTTAAACGGCCTCGAATATACTATTACAGCGCGATGGGACACCTCAGCGGTCGGCATAAATGACAACCGTCTGGCCGAAGATTTCCTGCTCCTCGGCAACTCGCCGAACCCATTCAACGACGCGACTGCGGTGAATTTCTCCATGCCCTACTCCGGAAATGTGCGCATTGAAATTTACTCCGCCGACGGCCGACTTATAGACCGCATCGCCGACGGCGCTTTTTCGTCCGGCAATCATTCGGTTGTTTGGAACGGCAGAGATTCAGCCGGACGCCAATGCCCTACTGGCATATATTTCTACACGATCCGCACTAACAGGGAATCCCACACCGGCAAGATGCTGATGGTGAAATAATGCCTTCGCGTCCTCAATTGAGAGTCGTGCAACTTTTGCTCGGAATAAAACTCCAGCAGTGTTCCCCCCATGGCTCAGTCCACCTACGCTAAGAAGGCCGACCCCACGGCCTCCGAAGCTCTCCCATAGTCACCGAGCATAGCACGCTGGTCACCGAGCCAACCCCCATAGTCACCGAGCCTACCCCACGGACACTAAGCCAACCCCCACGGACACTGAGCCTGTCGAAGTGTCAATGGACTGAAATATCCCAATCTGCGGAAATCCCGTGTGTCATTGCGAGACAATCTACTGTGCCTACAGGCAGATTGCCACGGCCTATCGGCCTCGCAATGACAGTTTTTTACGAGTCATTGCGAGGAACGAAGCAATCTCTCCGCAAAAAAACACCGCGCCTAAAATCATCCTCTGCGCCTACCCCACAGACACTGAGCCAACCCCACGGACACTGAGCCTGTCGAAGTGTCAATGGGCTGAAATATCCCAATCTGCGGAAACCCCGTGTGTCATTGCGAGACAATCTGATGGCCTACAGGCAGATTGCCGCTGTCTATCGGCTTCGCAATGACAGTTTTTTTACGAGTCATTGCGAGGAACGAAGCAATCTCTCCGCAAAAAAACGCCGCGCCTAAAATCATCCTGCAACAAAGCAAAAAAAAAGGGCGGCAAATCGCCGCCCTTAATTCACCCAATCCCGAAAAGTTTACTTGCCGCTACAGCAACCGCGAACCGCCGGAGTGGAAGATTTTGCCGCGTTGGCATGGGCACATTTATGTTCCGTTCCAGCTTTTGCCTCTTTGTTTTTGCAACACTGGTCGGCTTTGGCGGGATCGCCGCCACAACATTCGTGGTCGGCGCCTTTGGCGTGGGTGCACTCATGTGCTTCGCCTGCTTTTGCGCGACTGCATTCATGAGCCTCGCCAGCCTTTGCATGACTGCATTCATGAGCCTTTTCGGTAGCTTTGGCTCTGCTACGGGCACAACCTGTAGTTTTGGCATGCGCACAACCCGCATGGGGAGCGGCTTCTTCAGCCGGGGTCTCCGTTACTGCTTGAGTTTCTGAGGTTGTTTCAGTTGTAGTCTCGATTTTAGCGGTCTTGACCGCGAGAACCGAGAAAACAAGGGCTAATAGAATTAGTGCTACGATGGAAAATTTCTGCATCGTCTTTCTCCTTTTGAGATTATTTCATATGATTTCAATTCAAGTATTGCAGTGCTATAATAAAGCAATAAGCCTGCCAACGGCCAAAATATATGCCTTTTTCTGCCAATGTCAAGATCGACAAAAAAAAGAACGGATTATCTTGAGTTACCTCCATAACAAATCCTGAACGATTCATTCTCGTAAATCACCGAACATGACGGTGCGCCGTCATTTTTGTCGAGATAGTAATCGAAAGGATACTCCGCCCGTATCTTATCGAGCGCTTCATCATTCAAGCCGTAAAATTTCTCGGCAATCCAGTCCTCATAGGCGAAAATACCTCCCTCAGGGGGAGTTTCCCCGCCGGTCAGGAGAAGAATTCGCGAGAACCACTCGATTATCTCCTCGTCGGTCTGAGGCGAGTGTTTGAGCGACACGAACATCGGCCTTTCGGCCAGATAGTAAAACTCCTCGATGGTCGGGGATGCCAGTATTCGAGACTCCCGAGGCGTGTTTTCATAAATCCACAGCAGGGCGTCCCCAAGCTCCGGTTCGATGCGTGAGTATTTCCATTCGCGATGTTTCAGCATCTCCGAGGTAGTCTCGAAAAAGGAATACCCGCCAAATCCACAAGCCCCGGCCGCAAGAACTACAACTGCAACCCGCGATATTTTCCCTGCCGTCGATACTTTCTCCATGAGCTTGCTCGCCAGAAAAGCTATAACAACAGTAAAAACAAACGGAATAAAGGTGTCAGGAAACCTGAACCAGTAGTATTTCAGCTTATCCAGTTCGCCGGAGTAATAAAAAACCGCGCCAACCGCAAATAGCCCGAAACTCGCGATTCCTGTTCCGATAAGTATTCGAGCCTTTCTATCCTTGATGAGATAGAACATCGCAAGAAACACCGCCAGCAAGGCTATTATGCCAATCAGCCAGCTCTGATTCCCCCATGCCGAGGGCAGAACATGATGGGCAACTCGATATCGGACATAAATCTCTCCGGCTTTCTGCGCCAGAGCGGAGTCCGCACCGAAGAGGTTTTCGAAAACCGCCCAAAGCCCGAAAACAGAAGTTGCCAGATAAACCGCCAACGCCCGTCCAAATTTATAGCATTTCGGTGTTGGCGAACTTTTCCATCGCAAAACAAGGAACGAGAGGGCGACACAGAACCCGCCGAACAGCCCCACGAGCACATGAAAGGAAACCGCCGACCCCGCGAAAATCGCCGCATGAAAAAATCTGTCCTCCATAGCGAAAGCAAGGGCGATTATAAGGAGACCATACGCGATGCTTTTAGCCTCGAACCCTCCGACCATCCACTCTTTGGCGAAAATGGACTGATTTTGCACGAAGTATATCATCAACGGAAACAGTGCCGCGGCTTTGACCCCTAACCGCGCTCCGATTTTCGCTACACCAAAGGCGAAAAGCCCCAGGCAAAGTAATCTGCCGAGGATCAGCGCTGGAATAAACCCGAAAAGATTCACCATCGACCCGGCGAGCAAATTGAAGGGCAACCGATAAGGAACATGCTGGTTCAGATACCAATCCCCGGGGATCCAGGACCGGTTCATGAACTGCTTGGCGGCCAAAACGGTGTCGTATTCGTTGATTCCCGGCAAAGGGGAATACATGAGTATTCCGGCGACAAGAACAGAGAGAAAGAGCAGGAGAAAACCCCTCCTTCTTTCCCCGCCCTCGACGGCGACACTCTTTAATCTTAGTTTAGTCAAACTTCCCTATTTCACCAGCTCTATCTTCTTCGTGTCCGATTTGCCCGCGGATTGGATTCGCACGAAATAGATTCCCGACGGCATGGGGTCGCCGCGGTAGGCGTAGCGTTCCGTGTTCCAGAACACCTGGTGTTTACCCGGGCCGGGGGAGGTTTCCGCTATCTTCGCCACCTGGCGGCCGTTGATGTCGTGTATCGTCACGAGCACCGGGTCGTTGGACGAGATCTCGTATTCGATTCGCACCCTGGAATTGAAGGGGTTCGGCGAGGTCGATGTTATTCTGACATCGGCGGGCAGGGAGGCTTGCGGTTCCTTCGTGCCGATATATGTGCCGAACATGGTGGAATCGATGAGGTTGTTGTCCCAGTCGTAGGCGCGGTAGGTGACGTAATCCTCGGTCATATCGAGCAGGACATAGTGATAGACCGCGTAGTAGATGAACATGTATGGCCAGTCCTGAAGCCAATGGTCGAGCGCCGCGCCGCCGCCGCCGGTTATCACGTGGGCGACGCCGTCCTTTTCGCCGCGTTCGTAATCGTGGGTGTGCCCCGCGAACACTATGTCCACGTCGAAAAGCTCGTAAAGCGGGACGAGGTAGTCGCGCACGTTCGCTTCGCCGTCGTAGCCGGGGGAGTCCCAGCCCTCGGAATAAGGCGGATGGTGGTGGAACACGAAGAGCCACGGGGCGTCCTGGGCCTCGGTGGAGTTGAGTTCGTCGTAGAGCCAGAGATATTGTTCCGAGAGGGGCAGGTATAGTCGATTGGTGTCCATGAAGATGAGGTAGCCCGGGCCGAAACGGGTCGAGAACCAGTGTTCGTTGTTCGGTTGCGCGAAATAGTCGTCGAACCAGTGCGCGTCGGATTCGTGATTCCCGATGGAGATATACGAGGGCGTGTTTCTGAGCAGATTCCGCGTGGGGTAGAGGTATTCGATGACCCACTGGCTGTAAACTCCGCCGTTGGTCACGACGTCGCCGACGTTAATCGCGAGGTCGGCGTCGCGTTCGATCATGGCGTCCACGACGTGTTCGTGCGAGACGTAATCCGTGCGGTTATCGCCCCAGATAACGATACGCACCGGAGCGTCGTCCGGCGGTTTTGTGTTGAAATAATAATCCGGCCCGGCGACAAGCGAATCGCCCACCCGGACGCCGTAATAGTATCGGGTGTCCGGCGCAAGGCCATCGATAGTAACTTCGTGGATGAAGGTCGGGGACGTGGAGACCGAGTCGGTGAAGGCCATGGTCGTGCCCCAATATACCTCGCCCGCGGTTTCGGTTGTGGTTTCCCACATGATAGTCATGCCGTCGGATTCCGGCATCTGTAGCCACGGCCCGGCGCGCAGGTTTCCCGTCGAATCGATAGCCTCCCCGGGAATCACGCTGACGTTGTCGAAATTCGCGTCGTCGTCCGCATAACATGTTAGTCCAATTTTGCCGTGCGAAAAGGTCGGGTCGGAAGCCGCGACCACCAGAGTCCCGGAAGCGAACACCTTGATAGATTCATCGATACAGCATATCGAGACATTGGAGAAGAATTCCGGCCAGGTGAAATCCTCCGCGTTGACCGCGAGCAGAGTGAAAGCGCCGTCCACGCATTTATCGATTCGACGGAAAGGCCCGCCGTTATACTCGTCTTCCACGCACAGGTAGCGGTAATAATTGAACTCGTCCCGCGCGCGGAAAATCATCCCGATACCGTCGTCGTCGGAAGATTTCCATTCGACGTTGAAGGTGTAGTTAGTCCAAGTTGTGTCCCCGGTCATGACCTGCGTGCCGGTATAGACGTCGTATTCGTCCTCGGTGGTGTAGATGTTGGTGGTCTGAGTTAGGCATCCCCCCGCCACCGCCCACACCGAAGGCCCGCTTTCGTATGGCGCGATGTCGTAAACGATCCAGCCGTCGTAATCGCCGTCGCTGAAATCGTCGATAAAGGGCAGTGCCTGTGCGAAAAGTATCGACGCGAACGCAACGAATAAAATAAAAGTGATAATTTTCATAAATTCCTCATATATCGATCCTGCCCTGCCGGCAGTTGGGGTGTTCGAATCTCATTTCAAATACGCCATTCTCTCATAAATATTACGCCAAAGGGAAGAGATACGCCAATTGTTTATTAAAAAAGATGTTTCGGTCTCTAAATCCTGCAATAAAAGCCAGCGAAACTTTCTTACCCATCTCCAAATCAAGGCCTCGTTGATTCCTCGTTGCGTAGCTCCGGCTACGCAACGCCCCTGCATCCGAAGCTCCGCTTCGTTTTTTCATGTAAGTCTATCGATATCAATCACCCCGGTTGCGCCAATATAATTGCATGCACTCGAATATTTCCAATGTTCCGGAACTCGCACAAGGCCGCGTTTAACAGGGTTGTTATGGATATATTCCGCCTTCTGAACAAAAATCTTCTCCGAGAAAATTTCTTCGGGATGATAACCTTCCTGCCATAGCTGGTATTTACTCTCGGTTTTCGATTTTCCTTTATAAAACTCGAGTTGGTTGAGTAGCCAGGTTTTGTTATCCGACTTAATAGAGGCGATTAACTCCCGCGCCGTAAAGCTTTTAATATCCCGAACAACTCCGGGGAGATTTGAGCATGAAAGAATAACGTGCAGATGGTTGTCCATAATCACAAAAGCATGGACTTTCGTTGATTTGTGTTCTCTACAAAAGGAGAAACTATCGATTATAATGTCGCAGTATTTCTCGCTGGTAAATATGGGAATCCACTCGACCGTTGTAAAAGTAACGAAATAAGGCGCATTTGAATCGAAGATTTTGTATCGAGTCCTCATTAGTTCCTTTCTTCGCGGGAAGCAGAGCTTCCCCGGCATTAGCGTAACATAGCCGGAGCTATGTTACGAGTTGCAAGATGTTTCGGTCTCTAAATGCTCTCTGCGTAGCTCCAAGTAACGCAACGCCGTCCGCTTCTCGTTTTGAGCCACCCTGGCCTGCCACTTTTCCTCAAACGAATGATATTTCCAACTCATGATGAACCCTCCTAAATAGTCTTATCTGGTTAATCTGACTAATGCGGGTGAACTTAAAAGTATCCAATATGCTTTGCCCGGGACTATTATATCGGTAGCGAAGTAGTCCACGCCATTCCAACCGTAGATAGGCGGTATAAAGGACGATGAGGGTTCGATGAACAAATCTGAGACGTTCATCGTATCCACAACGGAGCCAATCAGATTCCATCCGCGAACCAGATTGAACCTCCAACCCTCGGCGGGATTTCCGATAAAAGTATCGGTTGCGCTTTCGCACAAAGTAAAATAACCTTTTCCGGCAATAACGGAATCCTCGGCGACATACGAATCGCCGTTCCATTCCCAAACAGTAGGCTCGATAAGCCCCGGGAAAGCTGAGTTCGCGGGTGTAATCGTGTCGTTATATACGTATGAGACCAGATTCCATCCAACTTCCGATTCGATTTCTTCTCTTGCGTAATAACCCAGGGAATCGGTGCTGATAAGAATACCGGGGCGCCCATCGTCCCCTCGAGCAACTCTTCCGCCTATTAATAGTCCGCCGTTAAATCCTGCATGAACACAATGAAAAGTATGCTGTCTCCAACCTGTGAAAAGACCTCCTCCTCCGATAACCCGATACCAGTTGAAATCTCCGGAGTCTGTAACCGAATAGACTCCAGCATTTACAACTCCAAGCGATCCGACAACCGCATACCCGCCTTCGTATGAACAGACATCAAGTGCAGAAATACAACGGTTTAAATCCCCTCCTGGAGATAGAAATGGGTATTCTGGATAAAAATAAGAATCCCGGCCGGTCCTATTGAACCTGAATAGACCCCTAAAACTAACCACCATACCACTATCTGGAGTCAATGCGCATGGGTATTGCCAATCCCAGGAAGATTCAACAACATCCGTCCAATAATATAACGCTCCGGTTGAAGCGTATCGGGCAATCGCAAGCGTATCGGCCACGGTATAAAAACTCCTATACGGCCCGATACCGATATTAGCAATATCTCCCGAAGCGAGAATCAGTGAAGTGTCACCTTCAATTGTCAGGTTATAGACGCCGGAAGAATTACACATATAAAAGGATGTGTCATCGAGTTCAACTATGCCGTAAGCCCCTCGGTCGATATTCCATAGTATTTCGCCGAGTGAGTCCGTCCGCATAATTCTGGAACGATTGAATATGATGAAGCCGTTGTCGAATGTTTCCAGCAAGTCCGATTTCCATGATGCATCATAATACGAATGCACCCATACGCTTTCTCCGTCCGGGGTTAGTTTTTCGAGAAACAGTGAATCGATATCGTAATCATAATAGACAATAGCGACCATATCGCTTTCTGTCTTAATCACCCCGCTAACTATACGTCCTCTTTCGACAGCCCAGTAATTAGAAGCAATACCGGTCGCGCAGATAATTAATGTAACGAAACAGATTACCACTTGTTTCATTTAGTCTCCTCTAATACAGAATCGAGCTCCAATCCAATTATCTTCATATCATCGGCAATTTCACGCCCTTCGCCTTCGCGACTTCGATTGCCTTCTCGTAGCCGGCGTCGGCGTGGCGCATGATTCCGGTGCCGGTATTATAGCAATTCGAGAAAATCGTCCAATATCATTTCCAAATCCTCGCGAATTATCTTGCGAAGCAGGCCCTTAGGGAGAATCTTCCCCGCGTGAATCGGGACGGTTGTTATTCGACCATCCTCGGCGCGAAGACGAACTTGCGAACCCTTTGTCCTGACTACCGAAAAACCGATTTTTTCGAGCAACTTCACGAATTCCTTGCCTTCCATTGCGGGGAGTTTAGGCATGTCCCGCAACCTCGAGTTCCCGGAAACCGATAAAACGGTTCAGCTCCTCGGATGGCGTCTCTTCGAGGCACATCTGTATAACTTCCTCTATATTCGTCATCGCTTCCTCGACCGTTTCGCCGTAAGTATGGCACCCTTTGAACATCGGGCAACTGATAATGTAAACACCGTCTTCGTCTTGCTCGATAACGATTGGCAAATGGATTTTTTTCATATTTCCTCCGAGATTATATTTCTCGATTCGATTATACTCATATCATCGGCAATTTCACGCCCTTCTCTTTGGCGACCTCGATGGCCTTACCGTAGCAGGCGTCGGCGTGGCGCATGATTCCGGTGCCCGGGTCATTGGTGAGGACGCGCTTTATGCGTTCGTCCATCTCCGGTGTGCCGTCGCAGACTATGACCTGCCCGGCGTGAAGCGAATAGCCTATACCGACGCCTCCGCCGTGATGGAACGACACCCAGCTCGCGCCCGAAACGGCGTTGAGTGCGAAATTCAGCAGTGGCCAGTCTGCGACCGCGTCGGAGCCGTCGAGCATCGCCTCGGTCTCGCGGTTCGGCGATGCTACGGAGCCGCAATCCAGATGGTCGCGGCCTATCACGATTGGCGCACTCACCCTGCCCTCGCGAACCAGGCGGTTGAACATCAGGCCGGCCTTGTCGCGTTCGCCGTATCCCAACCAGCAGATTCGGCAGGGCAGTCCCTGGAAAGCCACGCGCTCCCTGGCCAGCTTCAGCCAGCGATGCAGATAGGGCTTGTCCGGGAACAGTTTCATCAACTCGTCGTCGATAGTGTATATGTCCTGCGGATCGCCTGACAGCGCGCACCATCGGAACGGCCCCTGGCCCTCGCAGAACAGCGGGCGGATATACGCCGGCACGAATCCGGGATATTTCCATGTGCCGTCGGGGTTGCGGGCCTCGTCGTCGTCGATGTAGCCTCCAGCAACGGCGTTTCCGCGGAGGTTGTTGCCGTAATCGAATGTCTCCGCGCCGCGATCCTGCAGTTCGATCATGTATCGGACGTGCTCCGCCATGGTCTCCAGCGACATCTTCTCGTATTGCTCCGGGTGTTTTACGCGAAGTTCGAGTGCCTCCTCGAAGGTAACTCCAGTCGGGACATAGCCTTCCAGCGGGTCGTGGGCGCTGGTTTGGTCGGTGAGGATATCTGGCACGATATTCCGCTGGATTAACCGTTTGAGTAAATCGACCTGGTTGCCCACCCAGACTATGCTTCTGGCGATTTTGCGCTCTTTGTAATCGATAGCCTTGTCGATAGCGGCGTCGAGATCGTATTCAATCTCGTCGAGGTATTTGGTTTCGATACGCTTCTGGGCGCGGGCTTCCTCGACCTCGGCGGAGAGATATGTCGCGTTGCACATGGTTGCGGCCAGAGGCTGAGCGCCTGACATCCCTCCGCAACCGCCCGAAACCACGAGCTTTCCCGCTAAATCGTCAGTGCCGAAAACCTTGCGTCCCGCCGCCGCGAAACACTCGTAAGTCCCCTGCAAAATCCCCTGAGTGCCGATATATATCCAGCTTCCGGCGGTCATCTGGCCATACATTATTAGCCCGGCCTTTTCCAATTCGTGGAAATGCTCCCAGTTCGCCCATTTGCCGACCAGGTTCGAGTTCGCTATTAACACACGGGGCGCGAATTTGTGCGTCTTGAAAACCCCCACCGGTTTGCCGGACTGCACCAGCATGGTCTCGTCGTCTTCGAGTTCGCGCAGGGTGCGGATAATCGCGTCGTAGCAATCCCAATTGCGCGCGGCTTTGCCGGTGCCGCCGTAAACGATCAGCTTGTCCGGGTCTTCGGCGACCTCCGGGTCCAGGTTGTTCATCAGCATCCGCATGGCGGCCTCCTGATGCCAGCCCTTGCAGGTTATTTTGTCGCCTTTCGGTGCGTGAATGATGTGTTCTAACATGATACCTCCATAACTAACTTGACTTTTGCTTCAATAAGTATAACTTTAAGAAAGCGATAAATCAAACCCAAATGGGTGAAATTATGTATAGTTACAAAATCATTATCGAGAAACACCCCGATGGTTTCGTGGCCTATCCCGTTGGTTTTGAAGGTGTAATCGTTGGCGAGGGAGACACCTACGAAGAAGCCCTTGAAAATGTCCGTTCGGCCATTAGGTTCCATATCGAAACTTTCGGTGAGGGAAGTCAGGACGATCTTCCAGAGGAAGTTTATACTACCGAAACAGGAGTAGGTGTTTAAGTAGCAAATGGCCTATAGATGCCCCAAAACAAGGTGTTTTGAAGGCGATGAATAAATTAGGTTTTGAAGTTGTTCGAATCGGAAACCACATTTCCCTCCTTCGGAACAATTCTGACGGTTCCAAAACAACAATGACGATTCCCAACCATAACAAAATCAAGGGTTCTACCCTGAGAAGGATCTGCTCTCTCGCGCAGATATCGCGGGACGAATTTCTTGATGCCTACTATTAATCCCTCTCATCATGAGCGGGAGTTTTTTCTTTATATCCATAGTTGATGCCCTCTGAAGCAACCCCCCTGTTGTTTTGCTGATCCAAGATAATTCGTTTGCATCGAATGCAATTGATGTAGATTATATTTTTTTCCGGGTATACCATTTCCCCTGTCTCCTCGCCCTGCCCTCCAAATCCCTTTTTTACAATATTTATTTCAAATTTTATATTGCCATACCTCAAAATATCAATATATTAACAAGATTCCATCGTTTAAAAACTATAATCATTAAATCATTTTAACGAAAGAACTTCAGAATGAAAATAGTTGACATTCATTGCGAAAAAGATTTTCCCGCCGGCATGGACACAGACAGTTTCTGCCGATTCATGAACCAGCACCTCGGCGAGTTCGGCGACCCGGTCGAGGACATTCGCGCCGCGGTCGATTACGCCTTCTCCGAATCCGAGGGCAAGGGCGGATTTGTCATGCTGGCCTACATCAAAGACGATCCCGTGGGCGGCCTTGTAGTAAACGCCACCGGCATGACGAAATACATCCCAGAATACTACCTCGTCTATCTCGCCGCCCACGAAAAATGGCGCGCGGTAGGCGTAGGCCGTTACCTCCTCGAAAGAGCCCTCGAACTTGCCGACGGCGACGTCGCGCTTCACGTCGAGGAGGACAACCCCGCAGTCCGTTTCTACGAGAAGATGGGCTTCGATTCCAAATACCTCGAAATGCGCCTGAAAAGGGATTGATATGGCACAGCTGATAATCGACACGAAAAAAATCATAGGCAACATAGAAAAACTCAACAAATTTCTGGGCGAAAGGGAAATCGAATGGTCCCTTGTGGTCAAAGTCCTCTCCGGCCACAAACCGACTCTGGAAAAAATTCTCACCCATCCGTCGATAAAGGGCGTTCATTCAATATGCGACACCCGCCTGTCGAACCTGCACGCCATAAAAGACATAAGCCCCGACATCGTAACGATGTATATCAAACCTCCGGCCCACGAATACGTCCCGACTGTCGTGAAATACGCCGACATCTCCTTCAACACGGCATACGAGACAATCGAAAAGCTGAACGAAGAGGCGGGCAGACTCGGCAAACAGCATCGGGTTTTAATCATGATTGAAATGGGCGAGCTTCGCGAAGGCATTCTCCGCGAGAATCTTGTCGATTTCTACAGAAAAACTTTCGAACTCCCGAATATCCATGTCAACGGCATCGGCACCAATCTCGGATGTATGTATGGCGTCGAGCCGAATTACGACAAGCTAATCCAGCTTTCCTTATATAAAGAACTTCTCGAATGCAAGTTCGACCACGAAATGGAGCTCGTTTCAGGATGCAGTTCGATAACCCTGCCCCTCGTTTCCAAAGGGAAGATTCCAAAGCTGACCAACCATTTCCGTATAGGCGAAGCGGCCTTTTTCGGGACATCCCCCCTCGACAACAAAAAGTTCCGCAACCTCTCAACTACCGCCTTCGAATACCGCGCGAATATAATCGAACTCGAAAAGAAGGAAACCCGACCCGAAGGTGTCATCTCCGAGGCGAGTGTCGGCCACACTGCGGCCATCGGAAACCACTCTGACGAGAGTTATAAGGCCATTCTCGATTTCGGCCTCCTCGATGTGGATGTCGATGAGATCGAGCCTATCAGCCCAAATGTGAAATTCATCGGCACGTCGTCGGACATGACCGTATATGAAGTCAAGATGGACCCATCGAAAAAAACCGCCAGAAATCCTTTCCGAGTCGGCGGCCAGATTAGGTTCCGCCCCAGCTACATGGCCGTAGCGCGGCTGATAAACACTAAATACGTCCAGAAAAAAGTGATTTAGCTTCGAATCATTTGACGTAGCTTGCGCTTTTCTCTCTCTATCATTTCAAAAAGGGGGCAGGAATTTAAACCTCGCTCCTAAACCTTAAACACAATTTACGACGTCCTGAATCGAGAAAGAAATTGCAATAATCGCGCTAAATCGTATATTTCGGTTTGAAAGACACTTTGTCGGTTTTAAGGAGTTTTTATGACAGACATTGTTGCAGAGCAAATCGAAATCGTTTTCCTTGTTGAGGAAGATGTCGAGGGCGGTTTCAACGCCAGAGCCCTTGGCCAGCCGATATTCACTCAGGCGGAGACAATCGAAGAATTGCGGGAAATGGTCGCCGACGCCGTTCGTTGCCATTTCGACGATGATAAACGACGAATCGTCCGCCTTCACTATGTCCGCGACGAGGTAGTTTCCGTATGAGGTTGCCACGCGACCTTTCCGGTGCGGATTTAGCTAAAGCGTTGATGAAATTTGGTTACGAACTCAATCATCATACCGGAAGCCACATGCGTTTAGAAACAAAACTCAACGGAACCCACACTGTAACTATCCCCGCCCATTCACCTTTGAAAATCGGGACTCTGAGCTCGATACTCAACGAAGTCTCGAGCCATCTGAAAATCAGCAAATCCGAGCTTGCGGAGAGACTTTTTCGAAAGTAACCCGCGCTACGGTCGCCATCGATTCCCCCGGCGGAACTTCATTAACAGTTCTCCACCCGCAGACGGAGTTTACCTCCGATTAATCCCAATACATATACCAACTCTCCCAAATGCCTCAGTTTTCCCCACTCGGGCCGAATTCTTTGAATTCCCGGCATGAGATATTCATTTCATAAAACCATTATTTTAAGTATTTCAAGATAAATATTAAATAATTTAAAATAGTTCTTGACTTTTTCAATTTCAGGATTAAATTCTCTTTTAGAAACAAAAGGAGTTTTATTATGGAACTGAAAAAAATACCCGGTTGCCCCTCATGCAAAAAAGAAGTCGTTGTTACGGAATACACATGCCCCGATTGCGGTATCACCGTTCGAGGAAAATTCCGTGCGGGGCCTTTCGCGGCTCTGAATGACGAACAGGTCGGTATCGTCGCCGCGTTTTTGGCATCGGGGGGCAACATTCGCCAGATGGAAAGCCGGCTCGGGATGAGCTACCCAACCGTAAAAACAAGGCTCAAAGAAATCAACCTCGTCCTCGGACTCGAAACCGACGAACAGCCGGTCAACGACGAAAGGTCGAGCGTTCTCGAAAAACTCGAAAAGGGCGAAATCGACGTTCAGAAAGCCCTCGAAGAACTCGAAAAGGAGAAATCATGAGCGACGAGATTATGAAAGTTCTGAAACTGTTGGAAACCGGCAAAATCAACGCGGAAGAAGCCGAGAGGCTTATCTCCGCCGTTTCCGGCCAGAGCAAAAAGAGCGGGTTCTACGTGCCGCCACCTCAGAAAGCGCCGAAGATGCCCAAAGAATTCGTCCGCAAGATAGAAATTATCCCGGACCAGATAGGCCAGGCCATTTCCGCCGCTTTCGGATCCATGGGCTCAAACGCAGGAAGGACAACCTTCCCAAATGCCAAAGAGTTCGCGATAAAGGTTGTCAGCGGCAATTTGGAAATAGTTCCCGGCAAGGACGAAATCGCTTTCGACGGCGCGGCATGGCCAATGAAAACCGCCATGGAAAACGACCGGCTCGTTATCAACTCGATAAACACAAATGCTACCCTCGAAATCCCTTCCGGAATAAACGGCACCGCCAGTGCGGTCAGCGCCGATGTCCGCGCTAGGGGAATCGAGGGTGAGATGAAAGTCGAGCAGGTCAGCGGCGAGGTTAGCATCGAAGAATGCTCCGGCGACTGGAAAATCGTAACAGTCTCCGGTGATGTCCAAGTCGATAATTTCGAAGGTAAACTTCACGCAAGAAGCAGAAACGGCGACATCTCGATGAATATTACAGGGCCCGGCGAGTATATCATAGACACCATCACCGGCGACATCGAAGTCGGTTATCCCGATGGATACGCCGTTGAAGTGAACGCAAAATCCCGCGAAGGAGTGGTCGATCTCGCCGAAAACCGCGAATCGACCGAAATAACAAAAGAAGGCAAAATTTCGTTGATACTCAAAAGCGTCAACGGAAACATCACCATAACCGAATAAGGAGAATATCATGACGGACAAAAACGAAAACAAAACCGAAGAAACCAAAAGAGAAGTCCTCGAACCCACCTGGATAAGGATCAAGAGGATGAGACCGAGAATCATTATCTAAATTGGTTCAAAAGAAAACAAGTTAAAGGAGGATAAAATGAACGAAGAAAAAATGAGGATTCTTTCGATGCTGGAAAACGGAAGCATTTCCGCCGACGAGGCCGCGAAGCTTCTCGATGCTGTAACCGCGGTGGACGACAGCGTGTCCAACGGCAAACCCAACCGATGGCTCAGAATCCGTGTAGCCGAAGACGGCGTGGACAAGGTCAAGGTCAACCTGCCCCTCAAGCTGGTGAAACTCCTGTCCAAGATGCAGGGCATTCTCCCCGAGGAGGCCCGCGGCCAGCTCGACGAACACAACATCGACATCGAATATATAGTGCAAGCCATCCAGGAAGGCGCCGAGGGCGAAATCGTTTCGGTCGAAGACGGCGGGGACACCGTCAAAATATTCGTCGAATAGGTTTCCGCCACTTCGAAACTCCTGCCCCTCGCGGTTTTCGCGGGGGGTTTTTTTACTATGGAAGATATAAATTCGCCTGCGAAAAGAAAATTCTATTCAGTTATAATAATTTCCCGTTAAGATGCGCTTAAGGCTTAATCGCCCTTGACATACTATACTATAGGATATAAATTGTAAGCTTGTAATTAGAACCCAGAGTTAGGGGCGAAAAATGAATAAGCCGTTTTACATCACAACACCTCTTTACTACGTGAACGACAACCCGCACATCGGCCACGCATACACCACCGTCAACGCCGATGTTCTGGCGCGGTTTCACCGTATGGCCGGAAGGGACGTCTTCTTCCTCACCGGCACTGACGAGCACGGTCAGAAGGTTGCCGAAGCCGCCAAGGCAAAAAACATGTCCCCAAAAGAGCACTGCGACCTCTATGTCCGCAATTTCAAAAAATTCTGGGACGACCTCGGTATCGAATATGACCACTTTATCCGCACCACGGACAAAAGCCATGAAAAAGCGGTCAAACACGCTCTGCAACTCCTCTGGGAAGAGGACGAAATATATGCCGACGAATACTCCGGATGGTATTGCACTCCATGCGAGAGATTCTGGACTGAGAAGGACCTTGCCGACGGCAAATGCCCCGACTGCGGCAGACCGGTGGAACATCTTACCGAGAAAAATTATTTCTTCCGTATGAGTAAATATCAGGACTGGCTGATTAACCACATCGAACAGAACCCCGAATTTATACAGCCGGAGAGCCGCCGCAACGAAATCCTCGGTTTCTTGCGCAGGGAGCTGACCGACCTTTGTATCTCTCGGCCAAAAGAGCGACTCTCGTGGGGAATCGAGCTTCCTTTCGATAAAGATTACGTCTGCTATGTCTGGTTCGATGCCCTTCTGAACTACATTACCGGCCCCGGCTGGCCCCACGATATGCCCACTTTCGAGCACACATGGCCGGCGGATTATCATCTTATCGGAAAGGACATCGCCACTACCCATACCGTCTATTGGCCGACGATGCTCAAAGCCCTGGGCCTCGAGCCGCCCCGGACTGTCTTTTCCCACGGCTGGTGGATGGTGGAAACCGCGAAGATGGGCAAATCCCTCGGCAACGCGGTTCCAATTCCCCAACTCATCGAGATGTTCGGCAGGGACGCTTTCAGATATTTCCTGGTGCGCGAAAAAGTCTTCGCCCTCGATGCCCAATTTTCCTTCGAGGGACTGATAAACCGGATCAATACTGATCTTGCTAACGACCTGGGCAATCTCACAAGCCGAATTCTGAAACTGATTAAGCAAAATTTCAGAGGCCTAATTCCCGAGGCCGGCGAGGCTACCGAGGACGAAATTCTCCTACGCAATACCGCGCTGAAATCGGCGGAAATATATCGCGACGAAATGATGAACATGCGACCCTCAAAAGCCGTTGAAGCCGCTAACGAACTGGTTCGCGAGACCAATCGTTACCTCGAACGCACCGCCCCGTGGAGCCTCGCCAAAGAGGAAAAGTGGGAGCGTCTCGAAACGGTCTTATATAATGCCGCCGAAGCCCTTCGTGTGGCATCGATTTTGTATTGGCCTGTGATGCCCGACGCTTGCGGCGAAATTCGTTACCGTCTCGGCCTTCAGAAGGTGCCAGTGGAACTGGATATGGCCTTCGAATGGGGCGAATTGAAGTCCGAAGTTTATGTCGAACTGGGCGAATCCCTATTCCCGCGAATCGACGAGGCGAAGGCACTGGAAAAACTCGCGGCCAAAGACGAACCGCCTCCGGAAGACCTTTTGGACATCTCCGAGTTCGCTAAGCTGAAGATCCGCGTCGGAAAGATTGTCGAATGTGTCCCCGCGCCGAACGCCGACAAACTGCTCCTTCTCAAAGTTAATATCGGCGGCGAAGTTAGACCCCTCGTTGCCGGAATAGCTCAGGCGTATTCTCCAGAGGAGCTTATCGGCAAAAAAGTGGTCGTCCTCACTAACCTGAAACCGGCGAAAATCCGCGGCTATGAATCCCGAGGGATGATCCTCGCGGCGGAAGGGGGCGGCGTAGTAAAAGTCCTCACCGTGGATGGCGATTTACCGGCGGGTTCGAAGATTCGATGAGCAAATAAAAAAATGTAAAATAGCATATATCCGAATACAAACGAAAACAATAGTGTAAAATTGCATACAAAAGGAGCAAAAATGGGAGCAGAAAAATCTGGGCTGATCAAGAAAATCGAGGACCGTTCCGCGCGGATATGCGTTATCGGAATGGGTTATGTCGGTTTGCCCCTGGCTGTCGAAGCCTGCAAAGCGGGTTATGTCGTCGATGGCTACGACGTCTCGAAGAAAAAGGTTGATATTCTCAATTCCGGTGGCTCGGATGTCGATGATATCCCCGCCGAAGTGGTTACCGAGTTGGTTAATTCCGGCAAGCTCAAGTGCACTACAGATCCATCAATTATCAAAGATGCGGATATAATCCCGATTTGCGTGCCGACTCCCCTCAACAAAACAAAAGACCCGGATGTTTCCTACATTCTGGACGCCTGTGGCAAAATTGCGGAGTTCATGTCTCCGGGAACATTTGCGGTTCTGGAATCGACTACTTACCCGGGAACCACCGAAGAGCTAATCCTGCCGAAGCTGGAAGAAAGCGGCCTCAAAGTCGGCGAAGATTTCTTCCTCGCTTTCTCACCGGAAAGGGTCGATCCGGGGAACCCCGTGTATCAAACTCACAACACCCCGAAAGTAGTCGGCGGCGTTACGGACACCTGCAACGAAGTCGCAAAAGCCTTCTACGAAACCACTATCGAGCATGTGGTGATGGTTTCTTCCACCAAGGCCGCCGAGATGGTAAAACTTCTCGAGAACACCTTCAGAAGCGTCAACATAGGTTTGGTGAACGAAGTCGCCCTGATGTGCGACCGTCTCGGAATCGACGCCTGGGAGATTATCGATGCCGCGGCTACCAAGCCTTTCGGATTCATGGCTTTCTATCCCGGTCCCGGTCTGGGCGGGCATTGTATCCCCATCGACCCCCATTATCTATCCTGGAAACTCAAAAGCCTGAACTATTACGCACGTTTTATCGAACTGGCAGGCGAAATCAACGGTAGTATGCCCGCCTACGTCGTGGCGCAGGCCGGCGATGTTCTGAATGAATATGGCAAGCCAATCAAGGGAAGCAAAGTCGTTCTTCTGGGAATGGCATACAAACGCGACATTTCCGATGTCCGCGAATCCCCGGCCCTCGACCTTCTCCAATTGTTCCAGGAAAAGGGCGCGGAAGTTCAGTTCAACGACCCCTATGTGGAAACTATTATGTGGGGCGACGGCACCGTCGAATCGGTCCCGGTTACCAAAGAGCTTCTGGCGGCGGCGGATCTGGTCGTAATCGCAACTGACCACAAGGTTTACAACCTCGATTTCATCGTCGAAAACTCCAAACTTATCCTCGACACCCGCAACTCTCTTAAAAATTACGGCGACGAGAAGATTTACAAACTCGGCGGCGGACGTTTCCCGGCGAGTGTCGGTCTGATGGCTCATTAATAAAATCCTCGGGGGGCGGGGATTTTCCGCTCCCCTTTCTCAAATTACATTGGTCATTTAAACTTTTATACTGGAAACAACTTGAGCGAATTAAAACATTATTGCGGGATATTCGGTATCTACGGCTGTCCCGACGCCGCTTTCAGAGCATATATGGGACTCTACGCCCTTCAGCATAGAGGGCAGGAATCCGCAGGCATAGCTGTTTCCGATGGCAAACGGCTTCTTGAGAGCAAGGGTCTCGGCCTCGTGAGTTCTGTTTTCGGTTCGCCGGAAGGCCTGCGCGAACTCACCGGGAACGCTTCAATTGGCCATGTCCGCTATTCGACCACCGGCCAGACCACCTACGCCAACGCCCAGCCCTTTACAATCGATTACAAACGCGGTCAGATAGCCGGCGCCCACAACGGCAATCTCGTGAACGCCGAACAGCTGAGGCGTCGGATGGAAAAAGAAGGCTCCATTTTCCGAACCACCACCGACACCGAGGTTATCCTGCATCTTCTTGCGAGAAGCGAAAAGGAATCCACGCCGGACGGCATCGCAGACGCCCTCTCTCAGGTGCACGGCGCTTTCAGCATCGTCTTCCTTACCCCGGATTATCTTATCGCTGTGCGCGACCCCAATGGCGTCCGCCCCCTCGAAATGACGGAATTTCCGGGCGGAGTAGCATTTGCAAGTGAGTCCTGTGCTTTCGACCTGCTGAATTTACCCATGGGCAGAAGCCTGGAGCCAGGGGAGATGGTTATCGTTGACCGAAAAGGCGAAATCGCGAGCAGGTTTCCCTTTTCAAGGGGGAAATCCGCCGCCTGCATTTTTGAATTTATCTACTTCTCCCGACCCGACAGCCGAATTTTCAACACAAACGTCGATAGAATACGTCGCGGAATGGGCAAGCAATTGGCCATCGAACAGCCCGCTGACGCCGACATCGTTATTTCCGTTCCGGATAGCTCGAACACCGCCGCGCTTGGTTATTCCCGCGAGAGCGGAATCCCCTTCGAGCTGGGGCTTATTCGAAATCACTATATCGGCAGGACGTTTATCCAGCCGAGGCAGGCGATACGCGACTTCGGAACCCGTATCAAATACAACCCCGTGCGCGGAATTCTGAAAGACAAACGGGTCGCGGTTGTGGACGATTCCATCGTTCGCGGCACGACCTCGCGGGCTTTAATCGATATGATTCGTCATGCGGGGGCGAAAGAAGTGCATCTGAGAATAGCCAGCCCGCCGATAAAGCATCCGTGTTACTACGGAATCGACACGCCCACATACGATCAGCTAATCGCCAGTTCGTCGTCGGTAGAAGAAACTGCGGAATTCATCGGCGCGGATACTCTTGGGTATTTATCCCTCAATGGGATGCTAAAAATTGAGGGTCTGCCGGATATAGGCTTCTGCGACGCTTGTTTCAGCGGGAATTACCCAATTGTAGTCGAAGAAAACTGCGACAAATGCAGAATGGACAAATGCGGATAATTGAATTCGCAATTTTATTGAATAAAAAAAATTATTATAGGAGGACAAAATGGCAGAGAACTACGTATATTTCTTCAGCAAAGGCGATTCCGACGGGCACGCCGGCATGAAGGAAATCCTCGGCGGCAAAGGTGCGAACCTCGCCGAGATGTGCAAAATCGGAATTCCCGTTCCCCCGGGCTTTACGATAGCCACCAAAGTATGCGATTATTATTACAAACACGATGAAACCTACCCGCCGGAACTGTGGAAACAGGTCGAAGAAAAACTCGACAAACTTGAAAAGGCGATGGGCAAAAAGCTGGGCGACCCCAATGATCCTCTGCTGGTCTCCGTGCGCTCCGGCGCGGCGGTTTCCATGCCCGGCATGATGGATACGGTGCTCAACCTCGGCCTCAATGAGGAATTGGTCAAGGGACTCATCGAAAAGTCCGGCAATGAAAGGTTCGCATGGGACGCTTTTCGGCGTTTTATCAATATGTTCGGCGACGTCGTGATGGGAGTTCCCCATGAGAAATTCGAGGAAGCGATACAGCAAAAAAAGGACGAGGCCGGTGTCAAGACGGACAATGAACTCTCCGCGGAAGACCTAAAAGACCTCGTTTCGAGATATAAGCAGATTTACGAAAGCCACACTGGCGAAGATTTCCCTTCAGACCCCATGGACCAGCTTCGCAAATCTATCGACGCCGTTTTCGGAAGCTGGAACACAACTCGTGCGGTGAAATACCGCGAGCTTAATGACATCAAGGGTTTGCTGGGCACCGCTGTCAATGTTCAGGCAATGGTTTTCGGCAATATGGGAGACAACTGCGGCACGGGCGTGGCTTTCACACGCAACCCCTCAAACGGCGAGAATAAATTCTACGGCGAATACCTGATGAACGCCCAGGGCGAAGACGTCGTGGCCGGAATCCGGACGCCGCATCCAATAAGCGACCTCGAAAAAGAGATGCCGGAAATTTTCGCCCAGCTTATGGATATCCGCGAAACCCTCGAAAAGCATTACAAGGACATGCAGGATGTCGAGTTCACGATTCAGGACGGCAAGCTGTGGATGCTTCAGACGCGCACGGGCAAGCGAACTATTTTCGGTGCTCTGCGTATGGCCGTCGAGATGGAGGAAGAGGGGCTTATCGACCGCGAAACCGCTATAATGCGGGTTCCGGCAGACCAGCTTAACCAGCTTTTCGCTCCGATCCTCGATCACAACGACGTGGCCAAAGCGGAGACCGAGGGCGAGGACATCGCCGAGGGACTCCCCGCTTCTCCGGGCGGAGCTACGGGCAAGCTGATTTTCAACTCCGAAAGCGCCGAGGAGGTTGTAACGAAGGCGAAAGAGGAGGCCGAAAAGCTTCCGAAGCACGACCGAGCTGATTACATCGCCAAAAACGGCAGAGTTATCCTTTGCCGCATCGAGACCACGCCGGAAGACATAGGCGGAATGGCTGTTGCGGAGGGAATCCTTACAGCGCGCGGCGGAATGACTTCCCACGCGGCAGTGGTTGCCCGCGGAATGGGTGTGCCATGCGTCGCCGGCGCGGGCTCATTGAACATAGATTACAAAGAAAAGACTCTGTCCGTAGGGGATAGAAATTTCACAGAAGGGGATATGATTTCCATCGACGGATTCACCGGAAAGGTCTATGGCAGGCCGATTACAGTCAAGCCGTCTGAAATTTTGCAGGTTCTAAACGACGAAATGACCGCTGGAGATTCCTTGCTCTTCAGCCAATATCAAAAGTTCATGGGCTGGGCCGACGCTATCCGCGTGATGGGAGTCCGCACCAATGCCGACACACCGAAAGACACTATCGTAGCGGTGAACTTCGGTGCTCAAGGAATCGGGCTTTGCAGAACGGAGCATATGTTCTTCGAGGGCGACCGTATCGTTGCTTTCCGCAAGATGATCCTCGCCAAGGACGAAGACGCCCGCCGAGAGGCGCTTTCGAAAATCCTTCCCCTTCAGCGGGACGATTTCGAGGGGATTTTCCGCGCCCTTAACGGCAGACCGGCGACCATCCGCTTCCTCGATCCGCCCCTTCACGAGTTCCTGCCCCACGACATCGAGGGGCAGAAACAGATCGCGGAACAGCTTGGAGTCGAGCCGTCGGTTATTCGCGACAAGGTTCACTCCCTCGCCGAAAGCAACCCCATGCTGGGACATCGCGGTTGCCGTCTGGGAATAACATACCCGGAAATTTCCGAGATGCAGACCCGCGCGGTTATCGAAGCGGCGGTCATCGTTCGGAAAGAGGGAATCGAGGTTCATCCTGAGATAATGATCCCCCTCGTCGGCAATGTTACCGAGCTTTCACTTCAGAAAAAGCTGGTCATCAACACCGCGGAGCTGGTTCTCACCGAGGCGGGAATGACGAAGGACGAGATTCCATATCTCATCGGCACGATGATAGAAATCCCCCGCGCGGCGGTTACCGCGGACGATATTGCGGAAGAGGCGGAGTTCTTCAGCTTCGGCACCAACGACCTGACACAGATGGGATGCGGTTTCTCCCGCGACGACGCCGGAAGATTCCTGCCGGAGTATGTCCGGCTGGGCATCTACGACAAGGATCCCTTCCAGGTTCTCGACCAGCGGGGCGTGGGCAAACTCGTCGAGATGGCATGTGAGCTGGGAAGAAAAACGAATCCCGGCCTGAAGCTTGGAATCTGCGGCGAACACGGCGGCGAACCGGCATCGGTAAAATTCTGCCATCGCACAGGATTGAACTACGTAAGCTGTAGTCCATACCGAGTGCCCGTAGCCAGACTCGCGTCAGCTCAGGCGCAGATAGAAACACCTCGGTAATCGGGGAATAATAGCGATCGACAAAAAACCGGAGGACTTATTTCTCCGGTTTTTTTGTTTTTTTTGAAAAAACGACCGCGCGGTCATATTTTATATTGCGCTTAGCGCCATTTTTGTTTAATATGATACTAATAAAACAAATAACCCTAATCGGAAGGCAATGATTATGGCAAAGAAAATGGATGCACGCGACAAATTCCTGAAGGAGATTACGGATCTCTTCGGGCCGAGCGGATTCGAGGAGGAAGTCGGCGTATTCGTCGAGAAACAGCTTTCGCCGCTGGGCAAAATCACGCGGGATGGCCTCGGGAGCACTTTCGGAATCAAGAAGGGGACTACGGACACACCGAAAATCCTCATCGCCGGTCATATGGACGAGGTAGGATTCATGGTCGCCGGCATTACGAAAAGCGGCTTTGTAAAAATCAATCCCCTCGGCGGATGGTGGCCTCATGTGCTTTTGAGCCAGAAGGTGGTAATCCGCACACGCAAGGGCGATCTCGTTACCGGCCTCATAGGCTCCAAAGCCCCCCACGGCATGAAGGCCGAAGAGCGCAAAAAGGTGATGGACATCGATGACCTCTATGTAGATATCGGTGCTTCCGAAGATAACGAAGCCGCCGAAAAAATGGGCGTCCGCGTCGGCGACCCTGTGGTTCCTTATGCCGAATTCGAAAAACTCGGCCCCGACGGCAAATTCCTCATGGCAAAAGCATGGGACAACAGAATTGGTGTCGCGGTGGCAATCGAGGTCGCGAAGGCTCTCGAGAATAAAAAGCACCCGAACACCCTCTACGCCGGCGGCACGGTCATGGAAGAAGTAGGTCTTCGTGGAGCAGGCACCAGCGCGTATCACGTGAACCCCGACCTCGCAATCGCCATCGACGTAACCCTCGCCGCGGATCTTCCGGGTTCCCCCAATGCCGAATGGGGCGAAAAAATCGGTAAAGGCCCGTCGATAAGCGTGATGGACGGCAGTCTTCTCCCCAATCCTAAGCTCCTCGACCTGGTTTTAGACACCGCCAAAGAAAAGGACATTCCCTACCAGATGGGAAGCCTGCGTTTCGGCGGCACCGACGGCGGCGCATTCGCCAGAGCCAGAAGCGGTATCCCCAGCCTGACATGCAGTATCGCGACTCGCTATATTCACAGTCATTACGGCATTCTCCACCGCGACGACGTCGATAATCTCATCAAACTTCTCACAGAAGTGGTGATGAAACTCGACAAGAAAACCCTCGATAAAATCAGATACCAGTAGGTTTTCGGCAATTACATGAAAAGGGCGGCTCTCGGGCCGCCCTTTTTTGTGGACGTGTTGTCTTTCGCGAATTATTACATTCGCTGAATCGTTATCTCTTCTTGACTTGCAGGGTATTTTACTTTATGTTAAATGAATATCGAGCAAAACAAAATGTTGAAATATCTAAAAATATCAAATTTGGCAGTTATAGAATCGGCGGAGTTCGATTTTAGTAACGGTTTCTGCGTCCTCACAGGCGAAACCGGCGCGGGGAAATCCCTCGTTGTCCATGCTATCGAACTGCTTCTCGGCGGCAGGGCGGACTCTGGCAAGGTGCGAACGGGCGAGAAGGAAACAACAGTCGAGGGAGTGTTTAGCGCCGACGGGCGGGATGTTTCCATTCGGCGCAAGATTAACGAAAGCGGCAGAAGCTCTGCATGGATAAACGATTCGCCGGTCAACATGACAGAATTGAAGGATGCCACGGCCAAGTTCGCAGACCTTCTCGGTCAGCACGAGCATCAAATCCTCCTCGACCCGGAAACTCATATCCATTTTCTGGATATTTATGGAGGCCATAGAAATTTAGCAGACACCTATCGAGAAGACTTCCGCATGCTCGATGCCCTCAGGGCGAAACTCAAGCGCATGCATTCGAAAATCGAGGAGGCTGAAAACCGCGCCCGCCTGCGGGAATATGAACTCAAAGAACTCGAAGCCGCGAACCTCGATTTGGACGAATGGGAAGAATTGAATATGACCATGCGCAGAATCGAGTCTGCCGAAACGATACTGGAAAATGCTTCCGGTGCCCATGAAGCCCTTTCCGAGGGGGAATGCAACGCTATCACGAACGTGGTTTCCGCTCAAAAAATGGTCGAGGACATCGCCGACGTCGTGCCCGAGTGCGCAGAAATTGCCGAGATGCTCGAAACCGCCGTGGTTGCTCTTCAGGAGGCCGCGCGTGAACTTAGCGGAATTGCGGAAACGGTGGACATCGACCCAGAAGAGGCCGAACAGATGCGACGCCGCCAGATGGCGTTACAGAGGCTTTGCAGAAAATACAGCCGGGAAATGGCTCCTCTTATCGAGTATTTGGATGAGCTTCAAAGCCAGTCCGACGAAGTGGAAAAGCTTAGAGCGGAGGCCGTGGCTATCGAAGATGCCATTGAGATAGAGGCGAAAAAACTCGCCAAAACCGCTGAGGAACTATCTCTGCTTCGCCAAGCCGCCGCACCCGAAATAGCAGGGGAGATCGCTAGAGTCCTCGCGCCTCTGAGTATGGACAGCGTGCGGTTCGAGGTCAAGTTCATCAGGAAGCCTTCCCCGCAAGGCCCGGCGCAACTTTTCGGCGAGCGATTTGATTTATTACCAACCGGAATCGAGACCGCGGAATTTTACATTTCGACCAATCCGGGAGAAAGCCTTCGTCCGCTGGCCGCTATAGTAAGCGGCGGGGAGCTTTCGCGAATTATGCTGGCGTTGAAAACTTTGTTCATCGACCAGGAAGAAAGCGGTTTATTGGTCTTCGACGAAGTTGATACGGGAATCGGCGGGGATATTGGGAGACATGTGGGCAGAGCGCTGGTGAACCTCGCAAAATCCAAACAGCTCCTTGTAATTACTCACTTGCCGCAGATAGCCCGTCTCGCGGACAGGCATTATATTATCGAAAAGTTCGAAAGCGGGGGACGAACGAGAGTCCGCGCCCAGGAAATTACCGGTAGCCGCCGGGAAGAAGAACTGGAGAGGATGCACGGCTGGGAAACCAGGCCGTCGATTTAAAATGGATGACATAAAAGACAAAACCGAATACCTGAGTAAGAAGTATCATTCCAGATACGAAAAATCAGTCTATGTCGATAAAACTTGGACAATTCCGAATATTCTGACTTTTTCACGGCTCGTCGCGTTGCCGGTTTTGGTTTATACTCTCTTCCATCTCGACAGATTAGGTCCAATTCCCACCATAGCAATCGGCGGATATATGTTTGTAAGCGACCTTCTGGACGGGGTTCTGGCAAAAGCGATGGGACAAATTTCAATCGTGGGAGCTATCGCGGATCCGGTAATCGACAAGGTCGTTATCGATACTTTGGCTGTAACTTTCGCGATAATCGGATGGTTGCCCGTTTGGGCGGTCAGCCTAATAATTCTGCGGGACCTGGGAATAGTAGCTTTCGGCGTAAAAATATATTTGCGCTACGGCACTCTGGTTACCCCTGTTTTCCTCGGCAGAATAACGCCCCTGGCGTGGGGGGCGGTTTTCATCACCGCATTTGCATATATGGATGTATTAAAATGGACTTTCCTGTCCATCGCAATGGTGTTGACTGTCGTTTCCGGTTACTTATATTACAGCCGTTATAGCGAGCTTATCGCAAAAAATGAAAGGGATATCGAATGAGCCAATTTGCAGTAATCGGTCTTGGAAATTTCGGCTCGACCGTGGCAATCGAGCTTGCAAAAAAAGGCCTTCCCGTTGTGGCGGTGGACCTCAACCCCACACGGGTAGACGACCTGAGAGAAAGGGTTACCCACGCCGTTGTTGGCGATGCTACCGAGATACAGTTCATAGCCAGTAGCGGAATCGGCGAAGTCGATGTTGCAATCATTGCCCTTGGCGACGATATTGAGACCAGCGTTCTCGCCACCCTGAATCTCGCCGAAAGCGGAGTCGAACATATTATCGTAAAAGGAATATCGGAAGAACACGCAACAATAGTAACCGCAGTAGGAGCCACCGAAGTTATTTTTCCGGAAAAAGAGATGGCGCAAAAAATCGCCGCGTCCATAGCCGCGCCGAACATTATCGACCATATCCCCCTTACCGAAGGCTACAGCATAATCGAACTAGTATCGCCGAAAGCCTTCGAAGGAAAAACTTTGCTGGATTTGAACCTGCGCCGCGAATACGGCGTAGAACTACTCGCAATCAAAAGGGCCGACCCCAAGGACGACCCGCCGGTAATTGTCGTCCCGGGCGCAGGGGCAATAGTCAAAAGCAACGACAAACTCATTATCCTCGGTTCCGAAGAAGACGTCCAGACGATTCAGGAGCTTTAATTTGCCCAATCGCCTTCTGAAATTTATTCTTTTTGCCGCTGTGTTCGCAGTGATAATCGCCATTTCATGCGGTGGCGGGCCTGTCGGTGGTTTTAAGGCCTCTGTCAACGTAAACGACAGCCTGACGCAGTTTTCGGAAGCCAGAATATACATCGATAAAATAAACCTGTTCACACGCGAAGACAAAACAACCGGCTACGAAACTCTGCCCGCCGACGCGCAAGAGTTCGAGCATCTGCTTTTCACCCTCGTGGGCGGCGAGAAGGGCGCAGACCCCATGTTCAGCATGAGCTGGATTATGGCGGCAAAGTCTGTCGATGAGATAGCAGGAAGAAACGTAGCCGCTTATTCCATTAAAATGTTTCCAGATATAACAGAATATAGAAAGATTGCCAAAACTACTGAATATATAGCATCTTATAATGATAAAACATGCTATATCCTATTGACAATAACAAACGTCAATTTGGATAGCAAGTGGATAAATGGCATATTTAACGGTGTTTACATCGAAAAAGTGGGTGACCGATGGCGCAGGATGGAGTTGCGCGAGGGACGGTTTGGAGCGAACTATATCATGTCGCCATCCGCAAACAAAACAGGAGAGCAATTATGAGACGACTATTTTTTCTAGGCCTTTTGATAGCACTAACCCTTTTCGCCACCAATGATATTCCCGAGGAAATCGAAACACTCATCGAGACATATCAGAATGCCCTCTCCGACAAAAGCATGGAACCTCTCGACGGCAAACTTGCGGAGGATTTTGATTTCAGCGGTGCGGGGCCTCCGTTTTCGGCAATTGTGCTTGAACAGATTGTAACTACAGGTGTTTACAGCATTAAGGAGATTTCCGAAATCGAGCTGGAGGAACACCAGGGTTTCACGAGGGTATATGTTCACGGAGAAATCGTAGCTATGGGCCAGACTGCGGAGGGAACGGACATTATGGATATTGTCGAGGAAAATGGAGAGTGGAAAATTCTCGCTCTCGGGTCGGGGGTTGCACAGCCGATGGTGATTCAAGACCCCACAACCGATCTCAATTTTGGTCTCGAAGGCCCGGATTTTGTCAGCATCCCATTCCTGCCGGAAACGGAGCATATTATAGTTCAAGCCAAGCTCAAAGACGGCATCGATGTGAATTTTGTTGTCGATAATGGAACACCCATTTCAATCATCGATGCAGGATCGGCTAACATTTTCGGTTCGGGCACCCCTGTGGCGGCCGCCACTCAAGCCCTCGGCGCGGGAGGCGAAATCGAGAATACCGGCGCGGTTATGATAGATTTTCTTAGAGTCGGCGAACTGGAAGTCGAGAATCTGACCGCTATAACGATGGACATCTCCCACCTTTCGGAGGCTCTCGAAATCGACATCACAGGCTTGCTGGGCACGGATTTCCTCAGCAAATTCGCGTGGACTCTGGACTATTCCAGCAGGCGGCTTCTGCTTCACCGTCTCGATTCGGAGGGAAATGCCGTGTCCTCAGGCCCGGAAGATCCGATTCTTTCCCGGGAACCGGCTCATGTTATCGCCTTCGATAGGACTATGCATCTTCTCACAACCGTCGCCCAATTTTCGCCAACAGTTACCGCCGATGTCGTTCTCGACTGCGGTGCGGGAGCCGGGGTTATAGTTCCCGAGCTTTTCGATCGAATACAGGAAGCCGCTTATGAGATGGGCGACAAGGACACTCTGATGGGCGCGGATAAAATCAAGAAGGATGTTCAAACGATTATTCTGAAAGACCTGACCATCGGCCCGGAAAGCCGCGGGGATTATCCCACCGCAGTTTCCGACCTGTCCCATCTAAATGTGGAGGGCTTGGGAATGAGAATCGATGCCATAATCGGATACAATTTCTTTTCGGACTGGCTGATAACCACATGGTATAATAAAAATATTATTGAATTGCGCCCGATTCCGAAGTAAATTAGAAGGTTGAAAAAGCAAATTTTTAAAAAAAATACTGGAAGGAGCACCATGAAAAAGTATGTCCTGTTAATCGCGCTGGCAATTCTCTTCACTCAGGCATTCGCCCAACTGGAGATGATGCAGAACATCTTCGCGAACACAGATTTCGAGCCGACTTACAAAGAAGGTTCGTGGGCGGAATATTCCATCGCGGACAAAGAGGGTCAGTCGAGCACCCTTAAGTTTTCGGTTCTCAAGGGCAATCCCGACAAGGACGAACCCTTTGTTTTCGAAATGAAAATGACCGATGAAGAGGATAACTGGACCATCACCCAGTTTGCAGGCGACGATCCCCTCGATAGAGGCACCTACGCCTACATGATTACCCAGACCAAAGGCGAACAAGCCCGTAAGATTCCTCTCGGCGAACTCTCCGGCCTAATGAAAGGCGCGGAACAAGAAGCGGATGACGACGAGATGGAAGAAATCCCTGACGATTTAGATATCCAAATAGAAGAGGATATTTTAGTTCAGGTTCCGGCGGGTGAGTTTGAAACCATCAAAGTAACGTTCACGGACGAAGAGCAGGTTTCCAACATCTGGTTTTCAGACAAAGTCGGTCCTTTCGGAATGGTGAAGGCCGAACAAAACGGCGAAGGCGCCGCAGAGCTTACCGCATACGGCGACAAGGCCGAGAGCGAGATAACCGGCAAGGTTCAGGAAATCGAGATGCCCAATCTCAAAAACTTAATGAGAATGGCTATTCCTCAGGATAACTAAGCTGTCAGAAATTCGGTTTTTCAAACCCCCGTTGCTCACGGGGGTTTTTTTATTTGGAAAAATTAGAGGGCAAGCATATCGAATGAAACTTCGACGCCGAAACGGACGGTTACGTGGGTGAAACGCATTCTGTGTTCCCGTGGAATGACGGTTATTTCCTTCGGAGGCCGCGGGTTGCCGTATTTGTCCTCCGGAACGACAGTATTATTTATGTCGCCGAGGGAGATGTTTTTATTGGGCATGAATACACCGCTGGCATCCAGATGAAATGCGAGATTATCGGTTATTCTTACCTTAGCGCCCATTAGCAGTTCTAACCCGGAAATGGAAATCTGGGTCTTGTTGTCGATTGATGTTGAAAAGCCTCCGCCGAGGTCGTCGTAATAAGTTCCGGAGATCCGATAAACCTCGCTCGCATCGAAAATATCTGCAGTGAGTCCGACGCCGATATACGGTTCGAGACCATAGGGCAAAGCCGCGGATAGACGGAGTTTCGGCGTGAATTCGGTAACCTCGACATTAAGGCTGTCTGTTCGGTATGTTGTCAGGGAGTCGTTGGTTTGCGGCTCCGAGTATGTCGCAATCAATCCCACACTGGTTTTAGCGAAGGTAGTCAGAACTTCGATCCTTTCGCCGTTTGGAAGACGCAGGAACCCTCCGGCTTCGAGGCCCCACAGATAATCCTGTTCTTCGCGGAAATTTTTTGCGCTGTAGAGAGATAACTGCTGTTGTTCGATGAAAGAGCCTACAACATCCAATCCGAAGGGGCCGGTTCCGATAATCGCGGAAGCTGTAACTCCCAGGTGAAAACCCGATAGATCGCTGGAATCCTCAGAATAACAGTCCGGACAATCTCCGAGGGGATAATACTGCCCGAAACACAGGGTGGCCGCGATTAAGACCAACCCCAGCCATTTCGAAACCCGAATCAATATGAGCTCCTATCGCAGTCGATGCAGAAGCTGATTGGGAACTCGAAAGCCACAGTAACCTGGCTGTAACCCGGGTGAATGCCGATAGTGTTGCTGGTCGTTCCCACATTCTTTCCGAGGTCTGAATAGGCGAAGTTTACGGGTTTCATTGGGGATGTCTCGTATTCGAAGTAGAAGGCGTATTTACTGCAGAGTCGAACCCGCATTCCTGCGCCGAGATTGAAACCGTGGCCGACACCGTTGGCATCGCCCAGAGAGAGAAGATTCACGCCGTAGCCCATATGCACATATGGTTGCCAGCGGTCTTCCAACTCCACAGACCATCGTATTCTGCCGACGATTCCAATGCCGTTAAGGGTCCAGGATTCAAAGCTATTGGTGGTTACACCGACTGCGTCAGTTTCGCCGAGACCGAAATGAAAATCATTTGAGAAGAAATCTCCCTGAGCTTCGAGGTCGAACCGATGCCTTCGGCTGTAATTGTCCGGTCTGTAGAAAATCCCCAACTTGCCGCCGAAAGAGGGGCCGCGGGTAGCTTCCGTCATCAGCGGATTCACACCTACAGTGGTCGAAACTGAAGTCCTGTTTATGGAACTCGGCATGTTCGTTGCCGCAACTCCAAAGTGTCCGGAACCAAGCATGGGAGCGATATAGACGCCAAACCCGGGATCTTCTGGGCCTGCGTAAAGGGTCAACGATAGAACTGCAATAAGTGCTAAACAGAGGGTGTTCTTTTTCATCACCTCTCCTTTTGTTATGTCCAAGTTTAATATATCTTAAGTAATATTGGATGTTATGTCAAGTATAAAATTAAGCAGGCGGGACAATTGCATATATATCAATCTATTACGGAACAATTTTCGCGAAGAAAATAACTTAAAATTGGAAACTAACTGCGCTTATCTCTCTTTTCGGCCATTTCCCGAAGAATTCGCAGACGGTTTTTCAGAAGCTCATTGTCGAGAATAAGCTCGGCGAGTTTTTTATGGGGGGATGTTTCGAAGCTGTCGAAAATGTCGCGTTTCAGTTCACGTTCGGCGCGTTCGAGGCGGTCGAAAAGGCTCTCCACCGGCATCGATTCTGGCTCTTCGACGGCAGGGAAGGATTTCGGCGCTTCATTCTGTTCCGCTGAAATCATCTCTGATGACAATTCCGGTTTTTCTGAAATAGGTTCGGGCGAAGGTTCGCTCGGAACTTCAGGTTCGATCTCCTCAGCAGGGCTTTCCGGTTCGTCCGGTTCCACGGAACCTTCGTCATCATGGGTTTCAGTGTCGATATCTCTTGTAAAATCCCATGCCGAAAGGGGATTTTCCGTGCGGGATTCCTCCTCCGGCGGACTTATCTCATCGGAAGGCTTTTCGTTTGCAGAATCCTCATCCGATAAAAAGACGTCCTCATCCTTCTCGCGGCTGTCACTATCCGTTGGCGGGAAAACCTGTTCGCGCCGCACTTTTCGAACGCTCAAAAGGGAATAGACAACGAGGACGATCAAAATCAGGTTAATTCCAATCAGGATGGCGAGGAGTATGGAATTGAAACCGCCTTTTATTTCCGGCCAGCGAATACGCAGAGTCCGCCGGGGTCTGGGGGGCGGTTCGGCGGAGACTGTTTCCACGGTCGCCTCGACTATTTCCTCTTCAAGCTCCGCTTCGGCCTCTATCTCCTCGATCATTTTCTCGATAACTTCGTCTGAAGGCGCCCAATCGCCGGTTTCGTCCTGAAGGTAGGTTTTGGCGTCGAAATTATAAACTCCGTAGCGCTGGCCGACAAAGGCGAACCACATCTCTTCGGCGGAGTTTTCTCGAACCGAGGGAAGTTCCACGATGATACGGCTGTTTTTCGAGTCTTTTTGAGCATATCGGGCGTGGGATATGCCGCTTCTGCCTTTCCAGTCCTCGTCACGGAGGGGGCGGACGCCGTCGGGATACTCTACCTCGACTCGGACATTTTCGAGGGGAAAATCGAGGCGATTTATCAGCTCGATTTCGAACCACCGGACATCGGTGCGAAACATCTCGATATCGTCGTTCTTTTCGACGACGAAAAGCCCCTCGGCAGTCGAAAAAGAGGCCGCCAGAAGAAATAGACAGAGTAGAGATTTAAGATATTTTGTTGACATCGTCGAGTTGTTGGGCGACTTCGGAGATTTTTTCCCGCAGTCCGATGTTCTCATTCTCAAAGTGTTCGATTAGGGTTTTGATATCCGCCGTTCCCCGGGTTTTCGCGGAATTCTTCTTCCGAGCAACGGTTATTCCCGCGAGGAGACCGATTATCAGCGTGACCATTGGCAACGCCCACATGATTATTCGCGGCATAGCCTTATCACGGATAGTCTGCGGCGGCGCAGGGGGAATTTCAGATACTTCGACGCCATCGGGGATGATAATTTCCTGAGCATCATGAGTTACCCTTCGGCGCAAACCCTCCGCGTCGGTCCATTCGATGGAGTAATCGAACTCGAAATTGCCGTAAACGTCGGCCTCGAAGTAAGAAAAAAACTCATTGTAGTCCCGTTTGAGGCCGGATCCGAGTTCGAAACGTATCAGATGCCGTTTCTCATCGACGAAATGCCCCGGCCATGGGGCTTTGGTGAGTTGCCGCTGGTAAAGTCTATCTGGATAGGGATGGACGCCATCAGGATAATAGATTATTCCGATAGCGTCGCGGAGAGAATCTTGCGCAAGGTTGGTGTAGCTGACAACCACGCGGAAAACATCGCCCTTAATATGGTCTTCGTTGGCGCCGTAGAGGGATTTCTCCATAGGCCAACGCTCGATTTCAGAACCGAAGACCGGCCCGCATATAAGCAGGCCGGTCATGGTTAGGATTAGAATGGCAGAGAATTTACTGGACACGAACCCGCTTCTGCTGTGCAACCACAGGTCTTTCGGTGTTTCCGGTCGAGTAAACGTAATACCAGATCCAGTCGCCGCGCTCGATTAGGACATTGTCCTTGGCGGTCATGCCGTAGCCTTCGTAAATAGTGATGACATTGGCGTTTCCTTCGGCGTCAGCTCCGGGAATCATATGAGCGATGGCGCGTTTTTTGCCATTGGGCTTCTCGAGGAAGACCTCATACACAGGCGCCGAGCCGTGGTTCGTAAGCTGAACTTCCTGAACCGTGCCCTTGGTGCCCATATACTGGACTTCGAGACCGGCGATTCCAATATCGTCGCCCGGGTTGAATTCCAGAGTGATGGACTCGTCGGAGATATGGTTCCAGCGGCTCATGCAACGGAAGGTGTCGCATTCGACGTAGCGCAGGCTGACATCGACGGCCTTCTGCTGGGCGCGCCAGTAATTGACCTCGCCCCAATGTTTGTTCACGCCGCCATTATAATGGAAGGGGGACTGGTGAACCTTGAATATGGAATGAGCCGAGTGGGTGAAGGTGTTGCCGGACTCGGTTACGTATCTCGTGTAGTTTGTGATGACAGGTTCCGCCGGCGGTATCGCTTTCTGGTGCTTGCATTCGTAAATCAGGCGGTTCATGTGGAAGATCGCCGGATCGGGAACGCCTGCCGGGTCGAGGAAGAGGGCGTAGCAGTCCTTCCAATTCTTCGCGCTGTCCCACTGAATCGGGTCTCTGCGGAAGCGGAGATCGTAGTTAACCGCGTAATGGATTGGGACTATGCCGTCGTCTTTCGGGTTCAGGTAATAGTCCGTTTCGTCCACGACGGTGATTTTCCAGTCGATTTTCTTATCGATCTGATCGTTGTAAACGAAGGGGTCTTTCTGTTCCGGCTGATTTTCGGTGATGTTAACGCGAAGGTCGAAATCGGGATGCAGTGGCGGAATCGGGTCGATCCAGCGGACCGCGTATTCCATGCCCGGGAAGGTGTAGTTCTTCGGATGCACGATTGTTACGAAAACCTTGCTGATACCCGGCTCGAAACCGCGGACGAGCACCCATGACTGGTTCGGGGCGATTTCGATTTTATCTACCGGCGCGCCGGATTTCGGGCCGAGATGATCGACCGTCTGAGGCAACTGAGCATATACCGGGCCGTGGCCGAACTCGGTGATAATCTGGTCGCGGGAAAGCTGGGCGGCGTTTTCCGGAACGCCAGCGCCTTTGAGGATGTCCATCGAGACTGCTCTTTCCCTGCCGTAGCTGTAGCGAGCGCCCTTGGGATCCATGAAGGTCCAGCGGACTTTCGCGCCCTTGACCGGAATATTGTGGTCGAGAGTTACTACGAGAAGCATCTCCCTTTCGACCGGGAATTCGGCGATTGCGACATGAAGAGTATCGCAGAAAATGGTGGTGTCGCAGACATAGAAGGAATCGCACTCGATAATGGTGTCGCCCTTATGACCGACATAGCGCTCTTTCGGCATAGCTGGTTTTTCCGATTCCTGACGCCATTCGAAAGGATTCGTGAAATGCATCTTGTCGAAGCTCGTGGTGTAAACCTTTGGGTCATTCTGGGGGCAGTGAATTTCGCGACGGTTGATAGCAGGGCCGCTGTGGATATAGCGCCGACTGCAGACATTGTAACCCAGATTGATGTCTTCGCCTGTGGGCTTGACAGTCTGGTTGTTGTGTCCGGGAACGACCTTGAGATTCTGAAGCTTGCCGCACTTTTCCCAGCAGGGATACTCATAGGCGGACACTATGATTTTCCCGTAATCGTAGAAATCATAGGTGTTGTTTGGAATAATCCAGGGCCATTTGCCTATTACGGCAACGCCTCCCGGGGCGGGTTTCTCCTTGGAAACCTCTTGCTGTTCTTTTTTGCCTTCTTCTTTCGGCTCGGCTTTTTCCGACTTTTCCGCCTTAGGCGTTTCGGGCTTGGCCTGTTCGGTTTTCTGGACTTCTGTGCCGGCGTTCTGCCCCGCGGACATATTCTGTCCCTGCGGAACCATCTCGCAGGCTACAAACAGTAGACCGGAAATAACAACGGCGAGGATAGCAATTGCTACCCACGGATTTAAGGATGTTCTTAACGACATATCCCCTCCGTTCTAACGTTAGGAGTTGTAAATAATTTTTGCGACCCAAAGTTTAACATCTGTAATATAAAGTGCCAGTTTACCATATGTCAAGCTATTTTTTATTGTCAGAATAATGTATTTCATCCCCCTCTCAGCACAAAAAAAGGCAGATTGACTTTCCGGCAATTAAGAGTATTTTTCTTATATGGAACTTACAAGACTCACAAAAAACGCTCTCAAACGCCTGTCTCAGATAGGCGACCGGAAATACCATCAGCGCTACGGCGGTTATCTGGCCGAGGGAGTCCGTTTCGTCGAAGAGGCTTTTCTGGCCGATGCCGAAGTTGTGGAAATCGCAGTCGAATTCGGCGCGGAGAAGCACGGCCGCGTGGCATCTGTCATCGAAAAGGCCCACGAAAAGTGGATTACGACCTGGCATGTCAATTCCAACGAGATGAAGCGTATCAGCCGCACCGAGAACAATCAGGGCATCGCCGCCGTGATAGCCCTTCCCAAAAAAGGCCCGGGCGATATCTACGGCGACCTTCTTCAGGTGAAAATGGGCACCGTGGTTTTCCTCGACGGCGTCCAGGACCCCGGAAACGTGGGCACTATAATCCGCACCTCCGAGGCTTTTGGTGTGCAAGGGGTAATCCTCGGTCCTGAAAGCGCGGGGCTTTACAACACTAAAACCCTTCGAAGCTCTATGGGCGCGGTTTTCCGGGTGCCGATAGCCGAACTTCACGGCAAACCGGCGTTGGAATCCGTCTCTCGTTTTGCACGGGAGGGCTTTCGAATAATAGCGGCGGACAACGGCCGAGGCTCGACCCTCCTCCGCGACTGCCGTTTCGGCGACAAAAACCTTCTGATTATCGGTTCTGAGGGCGCGGGGATTTCTCCGGAGCTACTCGATATAGCCGACATTCGCGTCGAAATCGACACCCCCGGGCCTACGGAATCCCTCAACGCCGCTATCGCCGCGGGGATATTGATATATTCGATTCATTCGCCCCGTCCGCTTCTGTAGCCCGACAATATCGATAATTCATTGTTTATCAATAACTTATCCCTGCGATGAACTCAACACAAATCTTCATATCAATTGCCCTTTTTGCATCCGCGCTTTTCGGGCAGTGGACCCTCGAAGACGGCGGAGACCACTCCAGCGCCAATTGGTTCCTCGCCGACGGGGACTCCATCGCGGGGATTCACACCGGCATAGACACACTGCGAATTTCAGCCGGAGTATCCGTGGGCGTCAAACATTACGACGGCACAGAATTCGGTCAGGTCGAAATCCACTGCATTTCCGCAATTATCGAGGGCATAATCGACGCCGAGGGAGCGGGGTTGCGAGGCGGCGAAGGAGGAGTTTCTACAAGCGAAATCACCCCGCGGCACAGGAGAGGCGGTCGCTCCGGAACCCCCGGCCAAGGCTCCAGCGGCGGATGTCCCGGCGACACCGGCTCCTACGGCGGAATCGCATCCACCATAACCGGAGAGGCGTGGGCCGGCGGCGGCGGTGCGGGAGGAGGCCGAGGCGGTGGCTACGGCGGAGCGTCATGCGTGGGCGGAAACGGCGGAAACGGCAACTGCGTCGATGTTTGGCCATATTTCGCTTCAGGCGGCGCGGGCGGAACAGGCGGAGTCGGCGCAGGAACATGCCCCTCCGGAACCCAATGGACAAGCGGCACGGAGGACAACTTCGACATCGAAAAAGGCTCCGGAGGCGGTGGCGCAGGCGGCGGCGGAAACAGCGGATATTACCTTTTCTACGGCACAGCGGGAGATTCGGGAGGCACGGGAGGCGGAGCTGTGGCCATCTACGCTGACACCATCTTTATCTCCGGCGCAATTATCGCCGACGGAACATCGGGAGGCAATGGCGGCAACGGCGGCAACGGCGACCTCTTTCAAGGCGACGGCGCGGGCGGTGGCGGTGGCGGAGCCGGCGGTGGCGCGGGCGGTGGTATCCTAATCGAATCCCGAAGGATGGAATTGTCACCGTCGGCAGTGCTTTCCGCAAAGGGCGGCAACGGCGGAAAAGGCGGCGACATCGGAACCGGAGGACCCCCCGGAACGTGCGCAAAGGGCGGCGACGGCGGCTCAGGCGGTGGCGGTGGCCGAATAAAAATCTTCTACCACGAGGACAGCTACGCCAACTCAGCAAACATTTCCGTTAACCCCGGAAACGGAGGCCCCAGAGGCGAAGACCCCGACGGCAACGGCGAACCCGGAAACTCCGGTTGCCCCGGAGGAGCCGGAACATATTTCCAGCGGAGGATAGGCTCCATTGTTGTAACAACCGACCTGCCTACCGAAATCGAAGATTCCGTTTACATCGACGGCGAGATTCGACAAGCGCCCCACCAAATTTTTATCCCCCTCGGAGACTCCATTCTCATCGCACCGGCAAATCCCGTTAACCCATATTATATCGGCAGAACTCTATACAACACCACGTTCGCAGGATGGGACTGCGGCGGCGACAGCGCAATGTGGGTAGTAACCATCGACTCCGATACTACATTCACCGCCCAATATAATCTCTCCCGCGAATTCCACACCCTCGTGATGAAAGACCCTCTCGAAAACCATGCCGGAAGCCTTTTCGTCGATGCCGACACCTTTACGGGCGCGGAATCCGATTCCCAGTGGTTCTGGTGGGAAGAGGGAAGCGTTCACAACATAGGCGTCAGCCAGATGGATTCGGTGAACGAGTTCCGCAAATGGCGTTTTCTGAGCTGGAGCGACGGCGGTGCCCTTATTCACGCCACCCCTCCTCTGTCATCGCCTCAGGATTTCGTCGCGAATTATATCGCCAGATTTCCAGTTAACATTTACAAAGAACCCCCGGCGGACACCTTCGGATTTTTATCCCACGACATCGACACTTTCTACGGCGCGGAATCCGTCTATCAGAGGGCATGGTGGGATTCGGCCAGCGTCCATATTCTCGTTGCAAGCTCCATCGATACTATCGACGACTTCAACCGCTATCTTCTCTCCCATTTCTCCGACGGCTACGACTCTTCCCATTTCACTGACCCCCTCCTCGCGCCTACGGACTTCATCGCATACTACAACCGACAGCATTTGTGCCATATTACAAAATCGCCGGCTGAAAATATTCACGGCTCCCTAATTCTCGATTCGGACACGATTTACGGCGCGGAGAGCGCGGGGGCTTCGCGATGGTGGAATCACGGCTCGTTCCATTATATCGAGGCATCCACCCCGGATTACGCCGATTCTGTAGAACGGTTCGTGTGGAATTCCTGGTCGGACAGTCTGCCCATCGGCCATTGGACAGCATCGGTCGATACGCCATGCACGATTACGGCATATTATGGACAAGAATTCAGGGTGGTCATCGAAAAGGTGCCTAACTATAATGTCTGCGGATGGACCGCCATCGACGGCGACACAGTTTTCGGCGCAGGATCGGAATATCAAGAGCGATGGTGGGAATTCGGAAGCGACCACGAAATAGCCGTTTCCGAGCATGATTACTGCGCGGATTCGGTCTATCGTTTCGATCGATGGTCTGTTTCGGGGGTTATCACACCGGCTTTCACGGCGGATGTTTTTCGCGATACCACATTCACGGCCTATTATACAGCCTCCCCGCCCGTTCTAGACATCTGGCTTTCGCGAAATTCATGGGATCTTGACACCCTTATCGGCGGAGAAGTTAGATCCATGGCGGACACCGAGCAGATTTACATTGCGAATCTGTCCGATGTGCCGATAGACCTGGGTTTAGCCATTACGGATTCAGCCGATATGCGCCCATCGGTTTATCCCTCGGGGGACAGAATTTCGATACGCGGGCGTTTTCAGGATGCTATTCCGGTAACGTTCGTTCCGCTGGAAGACGCTATTTTGCGGTCTCCTCACAGATTTGCAGATTCGGATGTTTTCGGGCCGGGAGGGTTTGGCTTGAATTTCGAACCGCCTGACACGGCAGTTCTATGGCTTCAGTTCTGCGCGCCTTTTGCCGGCTACTGGAGCAAAACTTTTATTATTAATGTTCTGGCAGTTCCGCAGATGGACTGATTATTTTCGACTCTCGATTGGTTCGACTCGAATTCGCGTGATTTTTTTCGGTGTCCTTTTTAGGACGATAAATTTGTATCCTCCCCAAAAAACCACGCTGGAAACATCGGGGATATCCTGCAGATATTCCTCGATAAACCCCGCGGCTGTGCGGTATGGGCCATCGGGGAAGTCTATCTCCAAAAGGCTTTCAAGGTCGCCGATGTTCATCGCGCCCTCAATTATATATCCATCTACGGTTCGCCCGCGGATCCCGCGAATCCTGGGTTTAACGCCGGAAAACATGTCCGCGATGTCGTCTTTGCGGATTCCGCCGGTAATAGTGCCATGTTCATCTACAACCATAGCGAACTCCGCGCCGGAATCGCGCATTTCGGCGAAAAGCCGAATTATCGAGGTTGTTTCTGGAACATAGAATGGTTCGGACAACACAGGCTTAGGTGCTTCCGGTTGCCTCGATACGATTTTTGCAATATCCGCTACCCCCTCGATTTCGCCCCCGGCGTTTTCCGCGATAACGAACCGCCGTTCCGTCTCCCGAGCTTTCTTTCCGAAATCTATTCGGCCGATGTTCTCAGCCATCACGCGCGGGAAATCGCCTATAGGAGTCATCACGTCGAAGGCGGTCTTCTTTTCGAGGTCGAACACCATGCTGAGCAGAGAGTTGCGGTTGATTCCGAGTTTCAGCTCCCCCTCTTTCGCCACAAGCTCGAATTCTTTCCAGTCCGCGGAGGGCGAAGGCGGAACAAGCCTATGGCTGTATCGCACGAATGAAGTAGATAGCTTATCGGTCAAGTAGGAAATCGGTTTTATTATGACAGCGAATATTCCGAAGGGTTTCGAGGCGAATTTTGCGAAAGACTCCGGTCCTGCGAGAGCATGGCTTTTAGGAATCACCTCGCAGAATACCATTATGGTTAAAGTCATGATAATCAGAGAATAAAGTTCTCCTCTGGATGGGAAGACTGCTATGGAAACTTTCGTAGCTATGGACGTCGCAAGAATCTGGCAAATGTTTGTGCCGATCAAAGATACCGAGAAAATAGTCTGAGGCCGCCTGAGCCATCGCCGGATATCTTCAGTGAATTGGTCCTCATCTTCGCTGTAGCTTATCAGTTTGATAAACGCAGTCTCGGTGCCGGCGAAGAAAGCCGCACCCAGAAGGCCTAATAGCAGTATTGCTAAGGAGACTATCATTCTTCCGCCTTAACCGCTACCCTTTCGATTCTCTGAACATTGTCGCGGATTATTCTGAACTCGAGATTTCGATATTTGACTATCTCGCCGGCCTCGATGTCCGGTTTTCTATTAATGAGGAATTCTCCGATCGTAGGTTGGTCGATGGGGAGAATATCAACGTCGAAAAGCTCGTTAAAATCTTCTATCTTCATGTCACCATTGATGATATAATACCTTCCGACTTTTGATAGTTTTGCCTTATCAGGCTTCCCTTTAATCAGAGGCGCGAGGAATATTCCGCTTAGAATATCCTCTCGTGCGGCCACTCCAATCGCTTTTCCCCGATCATCGGTTACGATAATGTGGCGCAACTTCTCTCCGTATATCTTCTGGAATAGGGATGCCAGCGTCTCACTGCCATCGACCACCAGGGCTTTTTTGCCGAGAACGGAGACACGCTCCTCCTCCTCGGCGAAAATCAGGTCTTCCTGTTCGACCATCGTGAAATAATTTTCGTTGGGATCTCCGGCGAAAGCATAATCCATCTCCGAATCGGCCAAAAGACCCAGGGCATCGGTGCTTCGGGCGTTTCTCGGCAGGATTGGCACGCGGGAAATCGGCTTGCTTATCTGTTTTGCGGTGATATGTTCGAGGTTCAGAAAATGCAAAAGCAAATCTCGCCCCTGCTCCTCGATAGCCCCCTCCCTATGGGCGATTTCAAGAGCGCTTCGAAGATCGACCTCGCCGAGGCGAATATCGTCGCGGAAACCGCTTTTCAGAAATATGCCCTGAATAATGTGAAGGACGTAAGTTACCGGCAGGGTGATTATCATTGTCGCCGACATAATAGGCGCGCTCAACCTCGCCCAAACGCCGTTATGCTCGACCGCGAAAACTTTCGGCGTTATCTCGCCGAATATCAGAACAAGAATCGTCATTGCAACCACGGCTATTGGCACCGCCGCGGCTCCCACGATGTCTAACAGCGTGCTTGTCATCAGCGTAGTCGCGGAGATGTTGACAATCATGTTCCCGACGAGAATTGCAACCAAAAGCCTGGATGGCCTTTTCAGCAGGGCAGTAGCCGAACTTGCCCCGCGAAGATTCCGCGCGTTCATCCGCTGGACATCGAACCGCGAAAGGCTGAAGAATGCCGTCTCCGAACCGGAGAAAAAGGCGGACATCCCCAGAAGGGCAAAAAGCAGGATTATTTTTAGTATAATCAGCATAAATTAGATCGGATTACACCTCGACCTCGTTTTTTTCCTCGTTTGGAACCGTCTATTCGGGAAGCTCTTTGATTCCTATCTCGGGTAGAACCTTGTCGATGTCCTCCTTTGTGCCCTGCGCAGTGCCTTCGGACATGGCGGTTGCTGTTCCGCATGCCACTCCGAGAACCACGGCGTCTTCGAGGGAACCGCCCCGGTCGAGTTCATATACTATTCCGCCGATAAGGCTGTCGCCCGCTCCAACGCTGTTTTTCACCGGAACATCCGGCGTGGTTACGTGGAACCCCCCGTCTTTCCGCACGACATAAACCCCGTCCGCCCCCGCCGAGACCACAACAACCTCGAGTTCTTCATTGATTAGGGTTCTGGCCTGCTTAATCATATCCGATGTAGAGTCGAATTCTCTGCCAATCACGCGTCTAAGTTCGTGGGTATTCGGCTTTATCATGAAAGGCGTGGCGGGAAGGCCCTTTTCGAGGGATTCTCCATCGGCGTCGAGGACTACCTTCGCGCCCAAGCCTTCGAAAGCGAGGGTCATCTGCCGGTAGATTCCCTTCGACAAGCCGGGGGGAATCGAACCGGAAATAACGGCGAAAGATGGCGCCGGTCTAAGCTTCTTTATCTTCTCGATAAGCATCCCAAGCTCTTCCGGCTTGATTTCCGGGCCTGCGGCGTTGACTTTTAATTCGTGGTCTGTGTTTTCGGCGTGGATGATGATATTCGTCCGAGTCTCGCCGCCGATTCGTATGAAATCGTGGGGAATGCCCTCGTTGAGAAGCCTTCCCTGAAATTCCAGCCCGTCGAAGCCGCCGATAAAACCCAAAGCTACACTCTCGCCGCCTAAAGTCTTTATTATTCTTGAGACATCCACCCCTTTGCCGCCGGGATAACGCTCTTCGGAAACAATACGGCAGGTGTCGTCAAACTGGAATTTGTCGATCCAGATTGTTCTGTCAAGAGCAGGATTTAGAGTTACAGTATAAATCATAAATTCGTATCCTCCAATTCCGGTTTAAAAGGGCTTCTCTCCTGGGCGGAATCGACCATTCTAACCAGCATCTTCCGCAATGTCATAATTACCAAATACACCGCGAAAGCCGCGAAGACCTGAGTAAATATAAGAAAGTTATAAAGCCCGTGAAAAAAGGCGCTCAGCAGGAAACCCTTGCCCAAAAGGGAAAGCCTGTGGTCGTGGTCGAAACGGGCGTTTCCGATAGCGTATCCCCATATCGACGAAAAAAGCAGATGCCCCAAAGTAGCCAATGGAGCGCGAAAAAGGATCACGGCATTTCCGAAACGCCCAATATAAAGAACATTCTCCGCCGACGCGAAACCCAAAGCCACCGCCGATGCATAAACTATGCCGTCCATAGGCTCATCGAAGGTTTTGCGGTATGCCACCACGGCTAAAACCACGGCCATTTTGGCCAGTTCTTCGACGAATCCCGCAACGAACCAGCTCACCCGCGCGGCATCGGTTACTGTTTGAGGCTCCGAAATTCCCATCCGCGACGTCATCCAGCTCTCGATAAGTGCTACCGGAAAAACCACCAACGCGCCGAGAATAAAGAGCACAACTACCCAGCCCAGAGGCTCCGGCTCGTGTATGTCCTTGCGGTAAACATACACCATCCACGCGATTCCGGGGATAAAGCCCAGTATCCATGCGAGTATTCCGAGATTGTTCATCGGATGAGTTGTTTCATAGTTTTGCGAACTTTATCGAGTTTATAGGGTTCCCTTTTTAGCGGCCATTCCTGCGATTTTCGCGCTGGATATAAAAGTCTCCCCAGCGCCCTGTTTGCCTTTGAAGTTGCGGTTGCCGGTGGAAACCTGCACCTCGCCGGCGCCGGTCATGCCTATTTGCCCGCTGGCGCATCCTCCGCAGGCGGCGTGGCTGACCGTCGCGCCCGCTTCGAATAGCTTTGCGTAAATTCCCTGTTCCATAGCGAGAGCCAGTGTCCGACGTGTAGCCGGCACTACGCGCAAAATAATATCCTCCGATGCCCCCCCTTCGATTTCTTCGGCGAGGGTCTGCAAATCCAGAATTCTTCCGCCTGTGCAACTTCCCACGAAAACGCTGTCGAGTTTTTTTCCGGCGAATTCACTCACGGGATGCACATTATGCGGCTCGAAAGGCGCGGCTATAAGGGGTTCGAGGTCGGCGATGGAAATCGTGTATTCCCCCTGATACTTTGCATCCGGGTCGGAGGCAATCAGTTCGATATCCTCGGAATGCCACTGCTTAAGCTCTTTTGCGAGCTTCTCGTCCGGGGCGATTATCAGGCTGATAAGGCCCATCTCCGTGCCCATGCTGGCGATGGTAATTCTTTCGTCGAGACCGATGGAATCGATATATTCCCCGCGAAGTTCGGCGACTTTGCCCAAAAGCCCGCTCGCGCCGAACTCCTGCAGAAGCCTTAGAACTACGTCCTTCGCCGAAACATCGGGGTGGGACGGAATGCCGTCGAGATTGATTCGCACCGTCTCCGGTATATCGAACCAGACCTTGCCCGCTTTCCAGGCAAAAGCTATATCCCTGTCGCCCATTCCCTGGCCGAAAGCGCCAATAGCTCCCATAATATTGTAATGGGAATCGGTGCCCACCGCGGTCATTCCGGGCAGGACGTGGCCGTTTTCGATTAAGACATGAGTGCCTATCCCCTGACCGACGTCGTATAGGGGAATGTCGTTTTCCCGGGCGAAAACGCGGCATATCTGCTGGTTTTCCGCGTAGGGGATAGTGTTTGCCGGCGAAACGCAGTCGAAAGTGAAGAAGGTTTTAGTAGGATCGGCGACCTTGCTCTCGTTAGGATATTCACGAAGAAGATTTTTAACCACATTCGCGCCGCCGAAATCCCGCGCGCTTCGAATATCGATGTCCAGCCAGATTGTTTTTCCCGGTTCCACCAGCGATTCATCCGGTGTGTGCGCCGAGAAAATTTTCTCGATTATATTTTTGCCCATAGTATGTCCCTTTGTATTAGGTTAAAAAGTTTCAAAGTCATCGTAATAATATAATTTCTCGCGCCTTTTTGCAAGGTGTATGCTCGACGCATTCATCTATTCGCCATGCACTTGCTGTAACCATGTGCATCCCCGAAGAACATCCGCGGCCGGGCCGATAGCGTGTTCTCCCTCGTCGATAATCAGTGTGTCTCGAATACCGTAATTTGCGAAGTGTTTGTGAAGCTGTTCGTTATGTTCGCGGTTCCAGTCCCCTATTTTTGTAATAATGTAAAAAGCCTGATGAGCAGAGGCCTTTGGGTCAAAATGGCTTATGCTTCCAGTGTGAGCGCAGTCTATTATCGCCCCCGCGAAACGGTTGGGATGCCTCAGGGCTGTGCCCACGGCCTGCGCCCCCTGCCCGCTGAATCCGAAGAGATAGATACGGTTTTTATCAACCTGTTCGGTCATCTCGAGTTTGTCCCGAAGGCGGAGTATATCCGCTTCGTTCAGGTTGCCCGCCCTGTGGTTGCGGGATTTGCCGCAAGTTGCTATTGCCCATCCCAATTCGTCGTTAACAGCTCGGACGGAATCGATATCCCAGGGCTTCCCACCAGTGCAGGAGAGATAAATTAGCGCGGGAACAGGCTCTGCGAGCGGCGTTCCGGGCAGAAGGAAGCAGTCGGAGTCGGAGTCGCAATAGACATCTTCGGGAATCTCGTGGAGTTGCCACTCGGCAAAAAGCGCAAGGGCAAGAATCAGCGAGAAGAGGATAATATTTCGCGGCAACAACAAAGCTACTGCCCGGCGAATTTTTCGCGTAGTCTGTCCGCAACCGGTTTGGGCACGAACTGGTCGATATCCCCGCCGAGGCTGGCTATGTCCCGCACCATCGACGAGTTAAGATAGACATTTCCGATACTGGGCATCAGAAAAACCGTCTCCCCTCGAGGAAAAAGCTGGCGGTTGGCCAGGGTCATCTGAAACTCGTATTCGAAATCGGACACCGCGCGGAGGCCGCGTATAAGTGCCACCGCACCAATCTGCTCGGCATATTTAGCGGTTAGCCCGGAATATGACACTACCTCGACATTTTCCAGCTCCGCAGTGGATTCCAATATCATCGCCACCCGCTCTTCAACGCTGAACAACGGGGTTTTGCCGATATTCACCCCTACCCCGATTACGATTGTGTCGAAAATCTCCAGCGCCCTGACGATTATGTCCAGATGGCCGTTGGTTACGGGGTCGAAACTTCCGGGGTATAATGCTTTGCGTTTCATGTCTCTCCTAAAAAACTTTCGTTAACGAGAATATACAAAGTTCTTCCGCTTTCGACAACTGTTTTCCTAAGGCCGATTTATGCCCTTGCAAAAATCCTCTACGCGACTTAAATTCGTTTATATGAAAACCGCTTTTACATTTTTGGCTATGCTACTCCTTGCCCTGCCTTCAATGGGCGAAGTGCATCTTAGCATGACCCTCGGCGAAAAATATGGCGCATATTCTTCCACGCTCCTCGCGGAGACTCCGGAGGATACCCGTCTCTCAACCTCCAGCGCGATATGGCAGACCTACGGCTACTACGGCATCTATAAAACCGGATGTGTAGCTCTGGGGATGACAGCCATGGGGATCGCTTCCGGGTTTTTCATCGGAGGAATTTTTGGCGAAATTCTGGGCGGGAAAAGTTATGCGGAAAAGGAATACCGCCGCGGCAAAGTCATCATGTGGACAGGAATAGCGGCGACATACGGCCTCGCTTTCTTCGGCCCGAAAATCGTCGCCCATAATCTGCATCAGGACGACCCCAACGCTCCTTACGACGAGATTCTTCAGTCGGGATTGATAGCCGAGGCGGCATGCAACGCCGTGGGCATAGGTTTCCTCGCCCTTGGGTGGAGCATCGAGGAAGGTTTTCTCGCCGATGCTCTTATCGTTGCGGGTTTTCTATGTTTCTTCGTGCCTGCGCCGGCCGTCATGCATTCGACATACAACAACTGCGAACCGGCTGAGCCTTTGAACGCGATGAATATGCGTTTTGGCGCGGTCTCTTTCGGAATAGCCGACTACACCGACGGTTCCAGAGACTATTCTTTTAAAATTGACCTTGCAAATGCAATTGATTATCAATAAGATACTACCGAATTGAAAACCTTACGAAAGGAAAGAAATGGAAAAGACTAAGAAAAATCTGGCCATGGCCTTCGTAGGCGAAAGCCAGGCGCGAAATCGTTATACGATGTATGCCAAACAGGCCAAAAAAGACGGTTATCCTCAAATCGAAAAGATTTTCCTCGAAACCGCCGAAAACGAGCGTGAACATGCCAAATGGTTCTTCCGCATGCTGGATGAACTCAAGGAAAAGGGTTGCGGGTTCGATATGGTCAAAATCGAGGCCGACGTCCCCACGGTTATCGGCGACACCGTGACCAACCTCCGCGCGGCAATCGAAGGCGAAAACGAGGAACACACGAAACTCTACCCCAAATTCGCCGACGACGCCCAGGAAGAAGGTTTCCCCGCGATGGCGGCAAGAATCCGCGCAATTTCCGCCGTCGAAGCTCACCACGAAGCGCGCTATAAGGCCCTTCTGGAGCAAATTACAAACGGCACCCTCTTCGAAAAACCCGATGAGGTCGAGTGGAAATGTGAAATCTGCGGTTATATTCACAAAGGCAAAAAGCCGCCGGCAAAATGCCCTTCTTGCAGTCATCCGACGGAATATTACTCTATGCTCTGCGAGAAGTTTTAAACCCTCCTGCGGCTTGACAAATCGCTGAAAATCCTTATATTAAGACTCCGGTGGGAATACCGCCGGAGTTTTGTTATTTGAAAATTTGGGGGCGAACTGGATTCGACGTTGATAAGCGGACCGGGTCTTGCGTGCCGAGTTTCGAGGAATCTTGGAAAAACCTCGAACCGCAAGAAATGCGGACTATAACTATGCAATGGCCGCTTAATTAAAGCTGGCCACGTCCTCCGGGAAGTTTAGCTTCTAACGTCCCGAAAGGGCGCCGCAAAAAGAAGCGCCGCGGTTAAGATCTCGCCGATCGAGACCGTGCGCTATCAATCGGCGATAGCCGAGGCAGAGCCGTGTGCGGCGACGACGCCGAGGCGAAAATTAAATCCCGCACTACGCACGTAGACGGATGCGGGGAGCTATCATCGGACGGGGGTTCGATTCCCCCCGCCTCCACCAAATTTGAAAAAACCGCGCCTTTTGGGCGCGTTTTTTTTATTTCAAAATCCAAATATCAAATGCCAAATGTCAAATGCTCTTCTGCAGTCATTGCGAAGCCTGAAAGGCTGTGGCAATCTTTCGGCTTATTCTGTCATTTTGAAACGAAGCGAGAAATCCCCATAAAATTAATAGCCCTGGCGTCTCGCCAGGTGATTCGCTCGCGCAGTGGGACGTCGCATCTGACATCCCGCTCGTCCCGCTCGTTACACAGCTGGAGCTGTGTAACGTTCTTGTATAAGAAGCTCCGCTTCGGTTCCTCCTAACCGAAGCAAAGCTTCGCGCGCAATCGCGCCGCATAGCTGGAGCTATGCGACGAAAGGGAAAGCTACCCAATAAAAAAAGGGCGGCTGGTTCGCCGCCCTTAACTCTCAACTCTACACTCTCAACTCTCAACTATAACCTGGCCGCTACTGCTTTGGCGACTTCCAATGTCGAGCTGGTGCCGCCGAGGTCGTAGGTGCGGTATTTGCCCTCTTCGATAACTTCGGCTACCGCGCGTTCCAGGTCTATCGCGCTCTGTTTTTCGCCGATATAATCGAGCAGGAGGCCTGTCGATAACAGCATCGCGAAGGGGTTGACCTTATACTGCCCGGCGTATTTTGGCGCACTGCCGTGGGTCGGTTCGAACAGGGCGTAGCTGTCGCCCCAGCTTCCCGATGCCGCGAACCCCAGCCCACCGACCAACTGCGCGCACAGGTCGCTGACGATGTCGCCGAACATGTTGCTCGTCACCAGTACGTTGTAGTCCAGCGGGTTCTTGATTAGCCACATGCACATCGCGTCGATGTTGGTTTCCCAGAGTTCGATTCCGGGGTATTCCTCGGCCACCTTGCGCGCCTCGCGCACCATCAGCCCGGAGGTTTCCCGCACCACGTTCGGCTTTTCCACGACCGTCACGGTCTTATAGCCCTTTTCTTTGGCCAGCTCGAAAGCTGAACGCACGATACGTCTGCAACCCTGGCGGGTGAAGACTCTGCAAGACATAGCGATATCATCGCCGGACACGTTCTCGAACTTGCTCATGTTCTTGGTGAACTTGCCCATCTCCGCGCGAAGGCTGTCGGGCAGGGGATGGAACTCGATGCCGGCGTAAAGTCCCTCGGTGTTTTCACGAAATACGTGAAAATCCAGACCGTCTTTGTAAACGAGGGGGTTGTTCTTGTAGGCCTTGCATGGACGGTAGTTCACATACAAGTCGAACATCTGCCTAAGGCGCACGATGGGCGAACGGTAAACCATGCCTTTGCCCTGAAGCTCCGGCACAAGTTCCGCCTCGCATTCCTCTTTCGGCATCGAGGTGATAGCGCCGAAAAGACAGGCGTCGGTTCTCTTGAGCAGATCAACAGTGCGGTCGGGGAGCGGGTCGCCTTCGGTTTTCCAGAATTCCCAGCCGATGTCGCCCCATTCGTATTCGACATCGGGTTTAAGTTGTTCGAGGACGATGAAAGCGGCCTCCATGACGTCGTTGCCGACGCCATCTCCGGGCAGAACTGCGATTTTCTTAGTCATAATTTTCCTCCAAATAAAAAAGTTAAAGTGGGTTATGATTTTATAACACCATTTAGGTGAAAATCCTCAAGAAAAGATGTATTGACAACGCCTGAAACAAAGCGTTCGTCGGTCATTACCTGTTTATGAAAAGGAAGGGTCGTAGGAACGCCCTCGATTATGAACTCGTTCAGTGCGCGGGTCATTCGAGCGAGAGCCTCCTCGCGGTCTCTGCCATGGCAGATAAGTTTGGCTATCATCGAATCGTAATAGGGCGGGATTACATATCCAACATAGGCGTGGGTATCCACACGAACACCCGGCCCGCCCGGAGGATGGAACTCGGTAATTCTTCCGGGGCGGGGAGAGAAGCCGTGATATGGATCTTCCGCGTTGATTCGGCATTCGATGGCGTGGCCGCGAATCTCTACATCGGACTGGGGGAACGGCAAAGGCCTTCCACCCGCAATACGAATCTGCTCCTTAACCAAATCGAGACCTATGACTATCTCCGTTACCGGATGCTCCACCTGAATTCGAGTGTTCATCTCCATGAAGTAGAAATTTCCATCCATATCGAGGAGAAACTCGATTGTCCCGGCTCCCTCATAATTTATCTGCGCCGCGCCGAGAGCCGCTCGAAGGCCTATTTCCTCGCGAACCTGCGGAGAAACCGCCGGCGAAGGGGATTCCTCGATTAGCTTCTGATGCCGGCGCTGTATCGAACAGTCACGCTCGCCGAGATGAATTACGTTGCCATGGCCGTCGCCGAGGAGCTGAATCTCCACATGACGCGGGTTCTTGACATATTTTTCAATATAAACGCCCGAGTTGCCGAAAGCGTTCTGAGCCTCGGTGCGCGCCATTTCAAAATTCGATGAGAAATCTTTCTTGTCGTTGGCGATACGCATCCCTTTTCCGCCGCCCCCCGCGGTAGCTTTGATGATAACGGGGAACCCAATTTCTTCGGCAATTTTAAGAGCTTCCTTCGAGTCGTTTATTATTCCTTCCGAACCCGGAACAGTGGGCACTCCGGATTCGCGCATAATACGCTTGGCCTCGGCCTTATCGCCCATCTGACGTATCATCTCGGAACTCGGCCCGATGAATTTTATTTTGTGGGATTCGCACATCTCGGCAAATCCGGCGTTCTCGGCAAGAAAACCGTAACCGGGATGTATCGCGTCGGAATTGGAGATTATCGCCGCGGAAAGGATTCTGAGCGGGTCGAGGTAACTCTCCATGGGGCGGGGAGGGCCGATACAGATGGCCTCGTCGGCCAGGAGCACCGGCAATGTGTCTGCGTCGGCTGTCGAATAAACGGCTACGGCTTTTTTGCCGAGCTCCTGACAGGCTCGAATCACCCTTAACGCAATTTCGCCTCTATTTGCAACGAGGACTTTTGTAAGCATAGAATTCCCTGTTTAAGCGTTTGTGCCCGAGTCCTGCTGAAGAGTTTCGACATCCAGTTCGCTCTGGCCCTGGGCAAATTCCCGCCATCCTCGGTCCGCGCCGCCGACGATGCCGTCAACGCGAAGCTTGAAATCGTCGGGATTGGACGAGTTTTCCAGAGCGGTTTCGAGGGTTATCGCACCGTTCTGGAAGAACCACATCAGCGACTGGTCGAAGCTCTGCATACCATACTGTGCCGCGCCCTCCGAAATCAAATCGCGAATCTCTCCCGTTCTTTCCGGAGAAGCGATACATTCACGCACCGCACCAGTGCCTATAAGAATCTCCACCGCGGGCAGACGTCCCACCTTGTCGCTTCGTGGTATAAGCCGCTGGGAAATGGCCGCCTTGAGAGTGCTTCCGATGAGATGCCGTACCTCCTGATGCTGGTGAGGCGGGAAGAAGGACAGTATTCTGTAAATCGTCTGCACACTATCGAGGGTATGAAGGGTGCTGAGCACCAAATGCCCCGTATCGGCGGCGGACATGGCGATGGACATGGTCTCGGCGTCACGAATCTCGCCCACCAGAATAATGTCCGGGTCCTGACGCAAAGCCTGTTTGAGACCCATAGCGTAAAAATGGCAGTCGTTGCCGATTTCCCGCTGGGCGATAATCGACCTGTTGTTCTTATGCATATATTCGATAGGGTCTTCGATGGTAATGATATGCGCTCCGCGGTTGCGGTTCACATAGTCAATCATGGAAGCTAATGTCGTCGATTTTCCCGAGCCGGTAACTCCGGTTACCAGAATCAGTCCGCGCGGCTCCATGGAAATTCTCTCAAGAACCTTGGGCAGATGAAGTCCATGAAAATCGGGCACCTGTGTATTAATCAACCGGAATGCAATCCCCGGATTCCCCCGCTCTTTATAAATGTTCACCCTAAAACGGCTACCAGAGGGGACTTCGTAAGCGAGGTCCAGTTCCCATTCCTGTTCGAAATGCTGTTTCTGTTCATCGTCGAGCATTAGATTGAAAAAATGCTCCATCCGCTCGTTATCTACGAATTCTTTAACTGCGGGAAACAGCTTGCCGTTTATACGGTAAACCGGCGGCATGTCAACACGAATATGGAGGTCTGACGCCTTCTTCTGGGGCATCTCGGAAAGAAGCCTAATAAGATCGATAGCCATATTGACCTCAGTCTGGATGTATTATAAACATCACCTGGCCGAATTCTACCGGCTGGGCGTTCTCGACGAGAATCTTAGCCACCCTTCCGGAAACTTCGGACTGAATCTCGTTCATAAGCTTCATCGCCTCGACGATACAAACCACCTGCCCCTCCTCGATTTGCTCTCCTACTTTCACGTAAGGGTCGGCATCGGGGGCCGGCGCGCGGTAGAAAGTTCCCACGATAGGGGATGTTATCTCGACCATTCCAGCGAACTCGTCGGCCTCTTCGTCGGCCTGCGATGTAACCGCCTGCGCGGTCGAAGGCTGTTGGCCCCCCTGGGGAACCGGCGCTCCCATCGGCGACGGCGCGATGTTGTTATATATCGTCGTCGCGCCCTCGGGTCTGCCTTTGCGCAGTTTGATTTCGCCGCTCTCGTCCTCGATTTCCAGCGATAGTTCGTCTATCTCGCTCTCCTCGAGAAGTTTGAGTAGTTCCTTGATCTTTTCTATGTCCATTTTTCTCTCCTTATTTGGAGAATTTCATTTCTTCGCCAGTATCTCGCGGGTATATGGGATAAGCCCCCCCGCTTTGAGAATCCCGAACACCTCCGGCGACGGCGGCGGGAAAGTGAAAGTCTTGCCGTTGGCGATTATCTTTCCCCCTTCAAGATCGATTTCTATCTTGTCCCCAGGCTTGACCTCGTCCTGAATCTGGGAATTGGTGATTGCGAAAAGTCCACTGTTGAGACAGTTGCGGTAAAATATCCTCGCGAAACTTTTCGCGATAACAGCTCGGCATCCGGCGGCCTTGATAGAAACCGCCGCCTGTTCCCTGCTCGAACCGCACCCGAAATTCTTGCCTGCGACGATAACATCTCCCTCCTCGACCTTTTTCACGAAATCGGGGTCGAGATCTTCGAGGGCGTGTTCGCCCATTTGCTCGGGGGTCATGGGTTCATAGGTATATTTTCCGGGGAAAATGACATCTGTGTTGACGTCGTCGTCGTATTTGAAGATTTTTCCGTTGATTTTCATTACATCGACCTCGGATCGGTTATATGTCCAGTAATAGCGGAAGCCGCGGCTGTGTATGGACTTGCGAGATATATCTCGGCGTCCGCGCATCCCATTCTGCCTTTGAAATTGCGGTTAGCGGTGGAAAGGGTAACCTCGCCGGGAGCCATAACCCCCTGGTGCGCGCCGAGACAAGGCCCGCAACCGGGGTTCATAATCGTCGCGCCCGATTCGGCCAGAGATGCCAGAGTGCCGTCGAGGCTCGCCTGAATGTAAACCTCCCTGCTCGCCGGGAAAACCAGCAGACGAAGGCCTTTGGCTATTTTTTTGCCCTCGAGTATCTCCCGAGCGGCGTGAAGGTCTTCGATTCTGCCATTTGTGCAAGTGCCGATAAGCACCTGATCCAGTTTGACATCGGCGGCGTTTTTGGCCAGGTCGATGTTATCTACGGTGTGCGGGCGGGCGATTACGGCTTCGACATCGCCGAGGTCGAAGACAAGTTCGCGCTCATATTCGGCGTCGGGGTCGGGAAGGACAAGCTCGAATTCCGCGTCGGTGCGGCCTTTCAGCCACTCGACTACTTTGTCGTCCGGAACGCATATTCCTGCCTTGGCGCCCATTTCGGCGGAAAGATTGGAAAGGACCATTCTTCCGGCGATGGGCATATCGAAAAGCCCCTGCCCGGTAAACTCGACGGACTTATAAATCGCACCGTCCGCGCCTATTTCGCCGATTATCGCCAGAGCTAAATCTTTGGGGGTGATAAACTTGCCGAATTTCCCCGTCAGCTCGATTTTGAAACTCTCCGGCACGCGAAGCCAGAGTTCGCCTGTAGCCCATATCACAGCGGCTTCCGATCTGCCTATTCCCGCGGCGAAAGCTCCGAAAGCGCCATGGGTGGTGGTGTGGCTGTCGGAACCGAGAATTACGCTTCCCGGAACCGCAAGCCCCATCTCCGGCAGAACCTGATGGCAGATACCGCATCCGACATCGTAGAAATGCTTTATCCCCTGTTTCTCGACGAAACGGCGGATTTTCTGATGCCCTTTGGCGTGGGTTTCGCTGGCCGCAGGGACAATATGGTCGAGGATTATCGCTATTCTGTCCGGATATTTGACCTTGTCCACGCCCAGCTTTTCAAAATGGCCGCTTATTGCGGCGGAATTGTCGTGGGAGAGGACATAATCCGGCCGGGAGGTGATAATCTGCCCGACGCTGGCTTCTTTCAGCCCCGCGTTTTTCGCGAGGATCTTTTCGGCTAATGTTTTTCCCATATCCTTCCTTAATTATTAAAATTACCCGACAGGTGCTTTTCGAGCCTGTCGAGAACATTTTGTTTATCCTTCGCAATATCCTCTGGCGGTATCGGTTCGCCTATTCGAATCACAATATCCGCCGGTTTGAACCATTTCGCCTCGCGCGGAAGGACATCCGCCGTCCCCTCTATCCGCACGGGTATAATCGGAACGCCCGCCTTCTGCGGTATTTTCAATGCGCCGGCTTTCAGTTCGCCAAGCTCGCCGGTGCGGGTTCTTGTTCCCTCCGGAAAGATTATGAACCGCCTTCCGGATTTGACCTTTGCGATTATTAGCAAGAATGCTTCCAATTCGCGCCTGCTACCCTTCCGCTCGACGAAAACGCCGTCGGCGGCCAAAATCCAGAAACCTATTGGGAAGAATTTCAAAAGGGACCGCCGCGCCATATACGACGTGTGGCAATCAACCCATCCGGACATGGCGCAGATGTCGGTATAGCTCGAATGATTGGCGAAGAACACGACTGTCTCGCCTCTCGGCGGAATCTCCCCTTCCACTCGAACCCGCGACAGGGTAACGGCCAAAAGGGCGCGGTTCCAAAGGCGGTAGAAGGCATCGACATATGCCAAACGCGCCCGCCGGCCGAGGGGATACATAGCCCACGCGACAATGACTCCGGCAATCGCAAATATATAAAGAACCGGAACGAATATAACACTTATAACAAAGGATGCAACCCTTCGCATTATTCGAAATAAGGTTTGAGTTTGCGATAGGTTGTTTCCAGGTGCTCGTTGATTACTTTAACCTCCCCGAAAACCGGCATGAAGTTGGTGTCTCCGCCCCATCGCGGGACAATATGGACATGAATATGCCCGACAAGTCCCGCGCCGGCTTCCCTTCCGATATTGATTCCCACATTGAATCCGTGGGCGCCAACGGCTTTTTTGAGCACCTCGACCGATTTCTGCACGAGGGACATCACCGCGGTCAGTTCGTCGGGGGACAGGTTTTCAATGTCGCCGGTATGGGCGTTCGGGACGGCCATAAGGTGGGCGTTGGCGTAGGGGTAGCGGTTCATTATCAGGAAGGCTTTATCGTTTCGGGCGAGAATCAGGTTCCCCTCGTCGTCGGCGGAATCTCTGGCTCTACAGAGGAAACATCCCGCGTCCATCTCTCCGCTTTCGATATATCTCATTCTCCATGGCGCCCATATTCGTTCCATAATTACACCTCGGCAATAAAGTTACGTTATATTGTTTGGAGTGTCAATACATAAAAAGGATTTCCTGTTCTCGAAAGCAGTCCATCCTTGACAGCTGGTAAGAGGGTTTCTATATTTGAAATATATAAGGAGAGAAAATGCCGTTAAGACGTCATCAATACAAAAAAGCCACCGGGGAACCCCCGGGAACCATGGTGCATATCGGCGAACGCAAGATCGAGACGCCGAAGATAACGATTATCGAATACGACGAGGAAAATTTCAGCGAAAGGGTAATCGAGGACATCGATGAGATAAAGTCCGCGAAAGATAACGGGCGCGTCTGCTGGCTGAATGTGGACGGCATTCACGATTTGGAGCTCATTGCAAATGTCGGCGAGATATTCGACCTGCATCCCCTTCTCCTCGAAGACGTCGTGAACACCGAACAACGTCCGAAACTCGATGATTACAACGAATACCATTTCGTGGTTCTGAAGATGCTCCAATATGACGAGAAAAAGGCAGAACTCGACATAGAGCAGGTTAGTCTTATCCTTGGGGATAAATGGGTTCTAACCCTTCAGGAACGTCCCGGAGACGCTTTCGATTTCGTCCGAGACCGAATTCGCAATGCCAAAGGACGTATCAGAAAAAAGGGAGCGGATTATCTTGCATATGCGCTCATGGACGCTATCGTGGACAATTATTTCGTCGTCCTCGAAAACCTTGGTATGCGCATCGAGGAAATCGAGGAGGACTTAGTGCAGGACCTGACTCCGGAGATGTCGTCGGAGATTCACAGGATGAAGCGGCAAACTATCAACCTGCGCCACTCGATATGGCCGCTGAGGGAGGTAATCAGCGGCTTCCAACGCACCGGGTCGAAACTGATTACGGAAAACACGGCGGTTTTTTTGCGCGATCTCTATGACCACACAATTCAGGTAATCGACACTGTGGAAACGTATCGGGACATCCTATCGGGGATGCTGGACACTTACCTTTCGCTCACCAGCAACCGAATGAACGAGGTGATGAAGGTCCTCACTATTATCGCTACGATATTCATCCCCCTTACATTCATAGCCGGAGTTTACGGGATGAATTTTCAGCACATGCCCGAACTGGCCTGGAAATGGGGTTATCCGGCGGTGCTGGGCGTAATGGCGCTGGTTTCTGTGGTAATGATAATCTTCTTCAAGAGGAAAAAATGGATTTAATATACGTGATAGCGGTTATGCTGGTGCTCGCTTTTATCGGTGTGATTCTCGCGGGGAAAGCTATGCGAAAAAAGCATTCGCGCAATCAGCCTAACGAGTGCATCGAACAGGGACGTTACGACGAACTCGTCGAGGAGAAGCGGGCTATTCAAGCCAAAGAAGAAGAGCTTTTGGTCGAACATCCCTACTTCGAACTGAAAAAACTGCGCTTGCATAAAGAGAAAGCGGTCTCTGCCGGGGATCATGTAAAAGTATCCGAACTCGACGACCAAATAGATGCAATCCGCGAGAAGTGGGAGGGCGCGGACGAGGAGCAACTCGAACGGGCTTACCATCAGCAGTTGGCGCTCATGCGCAAACGACTTTCGCAGATTGAAATTGAGATGCGGGAGATATTGCGCAAAGTAAGCTAATCTTATTCTTCCACGATTTTCCTATCCCTCCACGCCGGGGCGGCGCAGGGCTATCGCCCTTAGGGCAGGCCGCCTTTGAACTTTACTCTTCCTTCCAAAATATCTCCCGAAGCGGCCTGCCCTAACCTTATCCGTCCGTTCCGGCGTAAACTGAAGTTTCCGCCGGAACTTGCACGGATAAGGTGCGCCGCCCCTAATCGGCGAATCCCGGGAAATTTGTCTTGAAAAGGCAAAGGCGCAAACCTATACTTTTTATTCTATGACATAATTTTATTGGAGGCATGATGTTCGAAAATATTGCAGAAGTTAGAAAGTTCATCGAGGTTAACGGTATCGAGATAGTTAATCTCCGCTATGTCGATGTCCCCGGCAGATGGCATAATATCGGCATTCCCTCGCGGAACTGCACCGAGCATATTCTGGAAGAGGGGATTCCCTTCGACAGCTCGAGCATCCCCGGTTTCAAGGGTGTAGAATGCGGCGACATGGCTCTAATCCCCGACCTCTCCAGCGGATTTATGGATCCCTTTACGGAACATGCTACTCTGTGCTTTTTGTGCGACATATGCGAGGCAGACACCAAGGAGAACATCGACCGCGACCCCCGCGGAGTAGCTATCCGCGCGGAGAAATACCTGAGGGGAAAACTTGGCGCGGAATCTATATGGCTTCCGGAGATGGAGTTTTATCTTTTTGAACGGGCGGAATACGGCACGGGAAAAGATTATAGCTTCATGGAATTCGCAAGCGACGAGACTAACCCTACGGCCAATGGATTTGCGATGATCCACGGCACCGGCTACCACGCTATCCCGCCGGCGGACATGAGCAACGATGTCCGCGCGGAAATGGTATCCGTCATCGAGGAGATGGGCATTCCGGTGAAATACCACCACCACGAGGTCGGCCCCGACGGCCAGAACGAAATCGAGATTATCCCGACTACCCTCCTGAAAGCCGCCGACGCCGTCATGCTGATGAAATACGCCATCCGCATGGTCGCATCGGAATACGATCTGGTCGCCTGCTTCATGCCGAAACCCATCTATGGCGAGCCGGGAAGCGGCATGCACTTCCACCAGTTCCTTCGCAAAGACGGGCTGAGCCTTTTCTGGGACGAGAATGCCGAACACGCCCATTTTTCGGCCATGGGCAAATCCTATATTTCCGGGCTTCTCGACCACGCGCCATCGCTGGTCGGATTGACCAACCCCTCGACCAACAGCTACAAACGCCTGATTCCGGGCTTCGAAGCGCCTATAAAGCAGTTCTACGGCCTCGCGAACCGGAGCGCGGCGATACGAATTCCCAAATACGACGATACGCCGAAAATGAAACGATGCGAGTTCCGGCCTCCGGACGCCACATGCAACCCCTATCTTGGAATATCCGCGCAACTTATGGCGGGCATAGACGGCATCGAACGGAACCTCGACCCCGCAAAGATGAATTTCGGGCCTATAGATCAGGACGTTACGAAACTTCCGCAGAGGGAACAGAACCGCATCAAATCTATTCCTACCAACGTCCGCGACTCCCTCTCCGCGCTGGAAAAGGACAACGCCTACCTGCTCGAAGGCGACGTTTTCCCCCTCGGCCTTATCGAGAAACACATCGAGATAGCCCTCGAAAAAACCTCGGACATCGAACTCCGCCCTACCCCAAGGGAAATGGAGCTGTATTTCGATATTTGACGTGCTCAACCGTTGTCACGCCGCACGCTACGTGCGATTGATGTTATGCTAAACGATTTCGCACGCGAGCGTCGCGCCAACGGTTTCGCTTAGGGAAATAGAATTGTTCAATATTTAAGGGCGGCCAGATACGGTCGCCCTATTTTATGCCGATGGGCAGGAACTGCTCGTTAATTTAACCTTGAACTTTTAAGAGAAAATAGGTAAATTGTAAAGTGTAACAAACGGTGGACCGATATGAAGAAAACGAAAATACTTCTTCCTTTAATATTAATTTTGGTAGGCTTTTGCACCGCCGATTCGCGTTGTGTTAGTCTTGTGGGGAATATAGATCTTCCAGATTTATGTCGAGAAGTCCATGTTTCAGGCGATTATGCTTATATCGTAAAGGACTTTGATTTTCATTTAATAGATGTTTCAGATCCATCGACTCCGATCAATTTAGGGTTATGCGATGCACCAAGTTATATCTATGGTAGCTATCTCGTTGAGGACTATTTATTCTTAGCTTGTAAGGCCGCAGGTATTAGAATTTACGATATATCTGTTCCTACGACTCCTGCTTTAATCGGTTCTATTGCCGTGGATGAAGCCTTTGATATTTTCGTGGTGGATAATTACGCGTATGTTGCAAATGGGACAGATGGTTTAAGAATATTCGATATTTCTTCTATTTCCACTCCGATTGAAGTAGGTTTCTTCGATAATCCCGATACGGTTAGAAGAGTCATAGTTGATGGAGATTATGCGCTTACTACCGATAGTTGTCATAGGCTAATCGATATTTCATCCCCGTCATCACCAGTAGAGATTTCGACATTTCTTTATTCTTATATTCGCGAATTTCACGATAACTATATCTATGTGGGAGACAGATATTTTGGTCTAAGAATACTTGATGTTTCGACTCCGACTATGCCCGTGGAAGTATGTTCGCTTGCAACCCGAGGAATTTGCGGAGATGTGCATATAGTCAACGATTTGGCGTTTATCGGAAATTTAGATCCTAACGGACTCCAGATCATAGACATTTCTAATTTAGCAAATCCGTTTGAAGTATGTTTTTATACTATAGATGGGTGGTTTGACGAACTAACGGCAACAGAATCCTATTTATTCGCGTTAGATGCATATAACGGATTATTTATCTTCGACAATTCTGGAATAGACACTTTTGATGTGCAGTTATATCGTGGTTGGAATCTCTTTTCGATTCCCACGACTTCGCCCGAAGCCGCAAGCTCTTTTGGGCCGTCCGTGTTCGTTTATGACAATACCGTTGCCGATTATTTCGCACCGGATTCTATATTCGGGAAAAAAGGCTACTGGGCTTTGGGAATGGCAACCGATACGATTGCGGTCGGCAACGACATGGCCTTCTACGAGGACACGCTCTATCGCGGTTGGAACCTTATTGGCGCGGTTTGCCATCCGATTTCTTGTAGCCATATTTCGACCGACCCGCCGGGGCTGGGCATGTCGCACCCCTACGGCTGGGACGGCATGGATTATTTTCTCGCGGACTCGCTTTATCCGGGCAAAGGCTACTGGTTCCTTTCGAGCGGAAATGGGCGGATTACGGTTGGGCCGTGAAATGACATCGAAGAAAATAATTATAGTAACAGAAGGGGAATTATGAGCGATATTGAAAAGAATGAAACTGAAGAAGAGAAACGGCAAAGGCTTCTCGAAGAATACAAACGTAAACGAAAAGAGAATAACGAGAAAAAACGCCAGAGGAGTAGAGAACTAAAGGCGACGAATAAAAAGCGTCATGCGGACTCTCAGGCAAAAAGCCGTAAGGACGCTATCGAGGACTCGAAAAAAATCGTTTTCGACCTCGCCGCTATGGTTAAAGACAGTTTCTGGTCGCAGGTGAAAATCGCGGACAATTCCGGCCTTGCGCCTACCACGGTTACCGCTATCAAACGGGGGAAATATAAATCCGCAAGGCTCTCCACAATTGCCGGGCTTGCGCGCGCTATGGGGTATAAACTTGTGCTGGTTCCTTTGGAAAAGGACGAGGATCCATATTACGAAGAACGCTATGTTAGAAGGGCGGACATCGATAATCTGTCGAAACCCGGGGAATAATTCCTAAAAACGTGAAGTAGAATGTTTGTGTCGTGAAGTAGATACCTATTATACTGAAGTAGAAACTGTGTTACCTGAAGTGGAAACTAATATCACTGAAGTAGAATATTTGATTCGTAAAGTATAAACTAATATTGATGAAGTCAAAAACGTGTCTTTTGAAGTAGATAATGATTATATTAGGAGTAAAATTCAACGTTTTTAGCGAAAAATCCATTGTTGAAGCCATTAAAATCAAAAAAAGCGACCCACTGGCCGCCCTTTTCTAACTCTCCACTCTAAACTCTCAACTCTCAAATCCTCCAAATCGTGCCGTCGGGGGTGTCTTTTATCATGTAGCCCGCCTCGGCAATGGCGTCGCGGATGGCATCGGCGCGGGGCCAGTCTTTGTTCGAGCGGGCCTCGGCGCGGAGCTCTATCGCGCGGTCGATGGTGATTTCCTCGCCGTCGAGAACAACCGGTTTCGCGGAGCTTTCGATTTTCGGCAGAAGGCCTGTTACGGCGTCGAAATCGCGGAGGAAGGCGAGGATAGGTTTTGCGTCAGCCGATGTCAGCCCGCCGGAGTCGCGGAGCTTGTTGATTTCGCGAACCAGCTCGAAAACTGCGCCCAGTGCGCCGGAGATGTTGAGATCGTCGTCGAGGGAATCCTCGAAACCCGCCCGGGCTTTCTGCAGAAGCTCCGCTGAGGCAGGATTGATTTCGCCTTCGGGAAGGGCGCTCAGCATGGTCTCGAACTCGCGAAGCCTGTCGATAGAGGATTTCGCGCCGTCGAGGCCCTCGAAAGTAAAATTGAGTTGCTGGCGGTAATGGGTGGAAATCAGCACGTAGCGCACCGCGAGGGGGTCGTAACCCTTGTCGAGAAGCTGGCGCAGGGTGTAGAAATTGCCGAGGGATTTCGACATCTTCTTGCCCTCGACTATGAGATGGGCGCTGTGAAGCCAGTATTTCACGAAAGGCTCTCCGCTGGCGGCTTCCGACTGGGCGATTTCGTTCTCGTGATGGGGAAAAATGTTGTCCTCGCCGCCGGTATGAATGTCGAAAGTTGTGCCGAGATATTCCGAGCTCATGGCGGAGCACTCGATATGCCATCCCGGCCTGCCTTTGCCGAGTTCGGTCTCCCAGTAAACGTCGCCGTCGCCCTCGTCCCAGGCTTTCCACAGAGCGAAATCGGCGGCCTGATCCTTCTCGTATTCGTCGGAGGAAATTCGCGCGCCGGAGATGTTCATATCTATGCGCTTGCCGGAAAGTTTGCCGTATTCGGGGAACTTGGCGATGCTGTAGTAAATCGAGCCGTCCGCGCCGCGATAGGCGTAGCCCTTGTCCAGAAGCTGTTTGACCAGCGCGACCATGGCCTCGATATGCTCGGTGGCAGAGGGGTATATTTCAGCGCGCTCGATTCCGAGGGTGTCCAAATCCTCGAAGAAGGCCGCTTTGAACTTCGCGGTGTAGTCGTCGAGAGAGAGTCCCAGTTTGTTACTCTCGCGGATTGTCTTGTCATCGACATCCGTGAGGTTCATCACCTGAGTAACGCTGTAGCCGCGGTATTTGAGCCATCGGCGCAGGAGGTCTTCGAACATATATGTGCGATAATTGCCGATGTGGGCGTAATCGTAAACGGTTGGGCCACAGGTGTATAGCCCGACTTTTTTGTCGTCGAGGGGTTCAAATTCGACAATTCGGTTGCCGAGGGTATTTTTAAATTTTATCGTCATGATAATCTCCTTGAGCGGCGATTTGCCTTTTGCGAATTCCAAATTACCGATTGTCAGGATTTTTGCAAGGGAAAAAGGGGGGGCTATTTCCCCGCGATGCGTTCGAGAAACTCCGGCAGATGTTGCGCGTCGGCTTCCCAGTTGAACTTTTCGCGGACGGATTTGAGGCATATTTCGGCGCGCTGGCGCATAGCACTTTCGTCGCGGGCGAGGTCTGCGATTATCTGGGGGACTTTGTCCTCGTCTCCGGCCTGAATGAAAATCGGCCCGTCAGCTTCGGAGATAACGCCCTCGTAAGCGGACAGCCATGTCGCGATGGGAATCGTCCCCTTGGCCATGTAGTCGAAGACTTTGGTGGAGATAACTTGAGAATAATTGCGAGTCGGCACGATAAGAGATAGTCCGAACCTTGCTTTTTCCATCATGGCGAGGACTTCGTGGTAAGGCTTTCGTTCGCCCGGAAAGTTCAGATATTCCGCATCGACATGATCCTTAACAGCTTCCATACATTCGCGACGGTATTCGTTGTAATGCACCGGCCCAATAACGTCCAGCCGCCAACCGTCCAGAATCTCCCCCGGGGAGAATTTATCGGCCATGCGCAATATCTCCACACCCCGACGCACCTCCATCAAACCGCCGACATATATCACGGAATTGTCCTTGTCGGGAACCTTTTCTGCGACATCCTGAAGACGCGGGTAGTTGTGGAGGACAAAAATCGGAGTGCCGGTATCTTTTAGCCTTTCGACATTGGCTTCCATAGCCACGATTAAGCCCTGGCAGGCTTTCACTCCTCGCCATTCAGCTTTCGCGGCGAGTTTTCGAGTTATGTTTTTAAAGATGTGCGGCACCCATGGTTTTTCGGCGAGGAAATCTGGATATGGCTCATGGGCGTCGTGGATTAAGGTTTTTCCCTTAGCGGCGAGATGTTTTGCGATATATAAAACCTCGGTATCGTGGATGATATATGCGTCGGCATCGATTTCGAGAGCTTTACGGGCGAGTTTTTTTCCTTTTAACACTCGCAGGAAACGGTTTTTTGGTCGAGGAAGGAGATGAACCTCCATTCTGTTATGGGAAGGGTATTCGCCGTTGGCCAACCCGAGGAAAGAGACACGGTGCCCGGCATCGATAAGCGTCCCGGCTTCCTTATACGCCACTCTCGCATCGGTGGGCGGATGGGTGGATGCTATCATTGCGATGTGCATTCTGCCCGGCTGTTTTGAAGTTGAAGATGGATAGAAACCATCAAACCGATGGCAAGAAAGAACATTGGGTCCGTTATCGCGGAATTTGTCAAGCCGTTAGCTCCTGAAAAAACAATCAAAGCCAACGCCAAATCTGCATAACTCTCAAGTTTATGCCCAACAAATTTATCTTTACGTATCTTGACCCATGCAAGAAAGGGAGCGAAATAGATCAAGAAAAAAATCGCCAGACCAATAAGTCCCCATTCGATATAATATTCTACAAAAATATTATGGGGATGACGTAAATTTGCTCCAACAGCCCACGCAGGAAGGATAGAAGCAAAATTCCCAGTGCCCCAGCCGAACAAGATATGATCCCACTTATGTTCCCATGCGGCTCGTAACATACCTATCCGTCCGGCTACAGATAAATCAATATTTCTCAGATTCGACATTCGAGAACTAACGCTTCCTATGCCTAAAACCAGCATTAAAATCACTATTGTCGTTATGGCTAAGATGAGCTTGATCTTTTTGGCTTTGGGAATACTCCTTTTGATAACAATCAGAGTTAAAATCCCAAAAACTGTAGCTAAAAAGCCTCCTCTACTTCCCGACAGAAGTATCAGAATAAGGGCTAACAGCATAAAAATCATCTGACTGAACTTTAACAAAGATGTTTGCTTTTGAAGAAAAAACCAGCATGAAATTATGATGATAAAACCAAGCCCTCTGGCAAATTGATTAACATGAACCAATTCCATTGGATTAAACCGTCCAAAACTGTTCATAATGCCCGTTGTGACAAGAACACCATATGAATACAAAATCGGAAGAATCGTTAACAAAATTGCGAAAATGAGGGTTTTCCGAAAAAAAGCTTCAGGATGTTTAATTGAAATAATTAGAACAAAAGGCAATAGCGAAGATGTGAGAAAGACGACTGTTTTAATAGTAGTGTAGTGTGGGAAAACGGTTCTTGTTACGTTGAAAAAGAATACAACAAATAATAAAAAAACAGCTCCTATTGTTAGGTTCATGCGCTCAGGGAATCTCGTTTCGCCACGTATCGCCAAGTATAGCAACGTGATTGCCGATACAGCTCCAATTGCCACATACATTAAAACTGGCTGTTCAAAATTGGCCGCATTGAGCAGAAGGCCGAAGAAGTTTCTGCCGGCAAACACAGACCCTACAAGGATTTCTGGAGATTTTAACAACACCCCTAAAACAGCAACTCCTATGGGCAAAATAACCAAAACATATTCGTTAAGTTTATCTGCTAAGAATATAGACGATAAGCCAATTCCAACCAAGGCCAAAAACAGCAACCGTTTCAGAAAATCGTCTTTTATCGCCAGGCTGGTCATAGGATTGTCCAGACCACCCACGCCCAGAACTGGACGAAAAGCCAGCTGTCAAAACGGTCCCAGAAGCCGCCGTGCCCCGGAATCGCGTCGCTGGAATCTTTTATTGACATCTCACGTTTCACTTTGCTCTCGAAAAGATCTCCTAAAACCGCAAAAATCCCGGCCGGAATGGAGAAAATAAGTATCTCCCAGCCGAAGACTTGCGGCCAAATCAGTTTAAACGCCACGCCCACAGCCGTCGTCCCGATAATCTCGCCGCTAAAACCCGCCCAGGTCTTATTGGGCGACAGAACCGGCGTCATCTTTGGACCGCCGATGCTTTTGCCAAAGGCATATGCCATGGTGTCCCCCATCCAAACGGTCATCAGGGGAAGAATGGCGTAGAGGCCGTGGATAGATTTCAAATCGAAGGCCAGCGAGGGTATCAACGCGAAAAAAATCAGAACGAAAGGCCCGACCATCGCTCTGCGAAGACTGCCCTCCATCGGCCGTCGAAGGAGTTCGAGCAAGAACCATGCCGCTGAGAAGAGAATCACGAATGAAAAAGCATCGATGGGAAGATTGGCATATCGAAAGACCACCAAAACCATCGCCCCTGCCACCAGCAGGATTTCCTGCAATGGGTTCGTGGATATCGAGGGAATCGTCGTGAACTCCGATGCCAGCGCGAAAACAATGGCAAGAACTCCGAACAGCATGAAATAGCCCCCCGAATAAAAGCAATAAACCAGCGCTGGTATGAAAACAACCGCCACCAGAATCCGATAAAAAAGATTTTTCTTTTCGCTACTCATCATGAGGTCAATATTAAGCTATTATGATATGATTGTCAAGGGCTCAAAAGGGCAATATTGCCCTTGAACATTCAGGGAATTTCATTATATTTATAAGAATTATCATTAGGAGTGTCTTGTTCAGATTAATAGGGAAACAGCTTACTAAGGTTTACGATTACTTCACCCTCGTCGCAAGGGCATTCAAGGGACTATTCTATCCGCCTTTTTACATGTCGGATGTTCTGATTCACATGGAATATATCGGCGTCCAATCCCTGCCCATCGTGCTTCTGACCAGTGTGTTCGTTGGGATGATTCTGGCGTATCAGTCCGGTTTCGCGATGGCGGTTTTTGGCGCGAAGATGTATATCGGAACCCTCGTCAGCCTCTCCCTTGTCCGCGAACTTGGGCCGGTTTTGGCGGCCGTGGTTGTAACCGGGCGTATCGGCGCCGGTTCCGCGGCGGAACTCGGAAGTATGGTCGTAACCGAACAAATCTCCGCTATGCGGGCAATGGGCACAGATCCTATTAAGAAGCTGGTTTCCACACGGCTTCTTGCCGGTTTAATAATGATTCCCCTGCTGGTGGTTATCGCGAACCTGATGGGTATTCTCGGCGGCGGCTTCATCGCCCACTATACTTTCGGCCTCGCACCGACTTTTTACAAGAAGACCATCATCGAAACTCTTGGCGTGGGCGACATCGCCATGTCGGTTATCAAAGCCGTTTTCTTCGCAATATTGATAATGACCCAGGGATGCTACGCCGGGCTTTATGTCGAGGGCGGCACTTCCGGGGTCGGGCGTGCAACTACCCGCGCGGTGGTGCTTTCCATCGTTTCAATTCTGATAAGCGATTATTTCGTCACGGTGATTCTACTCAAGATGTTGCCGGGATTGGCTTATGGAGGTTAATCTTGCCGAATAAGCCGGAGTTTATATCGAAGAAGCTTTACTACGCGGCCTTCGCATTTATTGTGGTCTTCGCGGGTTTTCTGCGCATCACGAACATCGGCTTCCACCTGCCCCTCGACCCCCATATTGATGAGATGACAGTTGTCGGCGCGACGGTGAGTATCGCCCGTACAGGTTTCCCCGATTTCTATAACTATCCTTCTCTGCTTATGTATCTCGCTGTGGCCGTAACCACGCCAATCTGGCTTTTCGGGAAGATCTTTCTCGATTTTCCCGGCTGGGCCGATTTCTGGAACAGCTTCATCGTGCATCCGACCATGCTGATAACCGTTCTGCGAGCCATTTCCGCACTTTTCGGAACCGCCCTTGTAGGAATAATAATGCTGTGCGCCGAAAAGGTTCACGGAAGGGTTTCCGCTTTGTTTTCCGGAGCAATCTGTTCGTATATATTTGTGCTTGTTTTCAACACCCGCGCCGCACGGACAGATACTCCTATGGCGGCTTTGGCGTGTCTTTCGGTCTATTTCGCCCTGCTGATTTTGCAGAATGGCGAAAAGCGCAACTACATCCTCGCTGGAATTTTCGCAGGGCTGACGGCATCGATGAAATATAACGGCGGGGTCGTTCTTCTGGCGGGGGTTCTGGCTCATATCCTCAGGTTTCGGGCGGAGGGCGCAACCTGGAAAGAGATTTGGAAACACTCCCACGCCCGATGGATGGTGCGCCTGTCGATCATCACTTTCGTCATCACCTCCCCGGGAACGATTTTCGACACGGTGAAATTCCTCAGCGGCTTCGGAAAAGAATTTGTGCATATGCGAGCTGGACATTTCGGCTACGAAACGGCCGGGAATGGCTTCATCTACAACCTTACGGTGAACTGGCCCATCGCAGTGGGAATACCTGTGATTATAGCCGCACTGGCGGGAGTCGTTTTTCTCGCGCTAAACAAGGAGAAGCGCCGGAAAACTGCGGTATTTCTGGTGTTTCCAGCGGTCTTCTTTCTGCTTATGGGCGGCGGAAACGTGCTTTTCATGCGGTATCTCGTGCCGCTGGCCCCTTTCGCGGGCGCCCTCGCGGGAATAGGGTTGGGGTCGGCATACACGCGCTTTCGGAGATGGCGTATTACAAATCTTGTTATCGCCCTGCTCCTTGCTATTATCATTTGGCCGACCGCTCAGGCCTCTCTGCGGTATTTACAGCTGTCGAAGCAACCGCCCACTTCGGAGCTGGTGCGCGAGTATATTCTCGAAAACCTGCCTAGGGGCGCGGGAATTGGGTCGTATGCTCGAATAGAAGGCTTTTACGGCACTCGGGAGCATTTCGAAGAAAAGATCGACAAAACCTACAGGGGCAAGTTCAAAGATGTTATTCTCGAATATGCCCCAGATATCCGTTTCGAGTATGATTATCGCCAATTCGGACGATATGAAGCCTCCCCGCCGGCCGCCCTCAGGACCATGGGAATCGAATACTACATATGGAGCAATGCTCATTACGGCAGATACAAACTCGCCGAGGTGGACTATCCAGCGCAAAGTTCTGCCATCGACCAAATCCTCGACGAGGGCGAAACTATATTCGAAGTCTCAGGTATCGGAATGGACATGGAGTGGGATTTGAACATGTCGAACCTGCGTAGTTCCAAACGCCTCGGCCCCGATATGAAGATTATTAGAATCCCCCAGAATTCTCCTGAAAGCGAGATCATCTTAGAATGATAGAACTTCGCGAAATATCAAAATCCTTCGACGGAACTCCGGTTTTGGAGGGAATGAACCTCAAAATCCATGACGGCGACACCCTCGTGGTCATGGGCAAATCCGGGTGCGGCAAATCCGTCACTCTTAAACTTATTCTACGGCTGATTTATCCCGAGATGGGGGAAATTTTCATCGATGGCGTCGAAATTCTCGACCTTCCGGAACGAGCTATGATGGAGTTTCGGAAAAAAATTGGCATGCTATTTCAAGGGGGCGCCCTATTCGACTCGATGACGGTATGGCAGAACCTCGCATATCAGATGCTCGAACACACAGATATCACCGTGCCGGTCATCGACCAGAATATTTCCGACCTTCTGCGTTTCGTGGGCATGGACGGCAGTCAGGAAAAATATCCAAGCGAACTGTCCGGCGGAATGCAAAAGCGCGTGGCTCTCGCGCGGGCATTGATTATGACTCCCGCATATGTTTTCTTCGATGAGCCCACCACCGGCCTCGATCCTGTAACAGCAGGAAAAATCAACAATTTGATAATACGAACCCGCGAAGAATACGGGGTAACTTCCGTAGTAGTTACCCACGACATAGTCAGCGCGCTTACAGTAGGCACCAAATTCGCCTTTCTGGACAGCGGGAACATCTCTTTCTACGGCAACAAAGAAGATTTACGAATGACCGATAATCCCGCATTGCGGGAATTTCTCAAGGATGCATCATGGCAAGAACGGTATTAAGGACAACTCCGGCGCAAAAGGCCTCCATAGGAGGGTTAATCGTAGTAGCAGTGCTTATTCTGATGGTGAGCATACTCATCCTCGGCGGTGAAGCCGGAATTTTTTCGGAACGATATGAATTGAAAGCCCGGTTCACACGTATCAGCGGACTTCAGTCCGGTGCACCCGTGTGGCTGGCGGGACAAAAAGTAGGCTACGTTTCTAACATCGAGTTCGTCCGCGATGCTGGTGATACCGTCTTCATTGACGTTACACTAAAAATCGACAAGGCGATCCAGGAGCTTATTCGAAGCGATTCCGAAGCTCGAATTTCAACCCTTGGACTTCTCGGCGATAAGCTGGTAGGTATCTCATTGGGAACCCAGCAGGGCAAAATTCTTCAGGAGGGCGAATTCGTCGCTACGAATAACCCTCTGGACATGGAGGAGCTTATCAGCAAGGGCGTCGAGACCTTCGAAGATCTCTCAGAAGGCGGAAAATCCCTAAAGTCCATCGCCGCTAAACTGGACACCGGCGACGGCACCCTCGCCAGACTCATCAACGAGGACGGCATCTACACCGATCTGGCGAAAATCGCGGACTACACAGAAAGAATCGCAGGAAGAATCGAGCGCAACGAGGGAACTATCGGCAGGCTTTTCAGCGACCCCGAACTTTACGATAAAATCGTCCACTCGGTGGAGCGAACTCAGGCACTTATAGACACCATCGAAGGCGGAGGCGGAACCCTTGGCAAACTTATCAAAGACCCTGCGGTCTTCGATCACATCTCCCACACCCTCGGCAACATAGACTCACTTGTGGCGAGAATCGAACACGGCGAGGGCACCGCAGGACAGCTGATTTCCGGAGACGATTTATACAATGAGTTAACAAGATCCGCCGCATCCCTGGATTCTTTGCTCATTGACGTCAGGGAAAACCCGATGAAATATTTCAAAGTCAAGGTTACCTTGTTTTAATTCATAAGTCAAATAATGCGGTTATTCCCCCGTCAAATAAAAGCCACAGGGTTTCTGCATCCAATTTTGTTTTGGGTTGAAATCGAATAAGGATAAAACTATAATCAATAGATTTATAATAAGATGGAGAATAATACAATTAAATGGACATTAAAGAACAGCTTGAAATACTAAAAAATAGAGCCGTCGAGACTATTCCCGAAGAAGAGCTGACTGCAAAACTCAAAAAATCGGCGGAAACGGGAAAACCTCTGAAGATAAAGCTCGGTTGCGATCCCAGCAGGCCGGATTTGCACCTGGGGCATGCGGTTGTTCTGCGTAAACTTAGGGATTTTCAAGATCTCGGCCATGAAGCTATCCTCGTTATCGGCGATTTCACGGCGATGATAGGTGACCCGTCGGGCAAGAGCAAAACCCGCCCCCAGCTCACTTTCGAAGAAACCCGCGAAAACGGCCTAACCTACTGGGAGCAGGCCTCCGCTATCCTCGACCCGGAAAAAACCCGCATCGTCTATAACTCCGAATGGCTGGATAAAATGTCATTTTCCGAGGTCATCAAGCTGGCGAGCAGTTACACGGTAGCGCGAATGCTGGAGCGGGACGATTTCGAGAAACGGTATTCCGCGGAAGAGCCCATCAGCGTCCACGAATTCTTATATCCCCTCGCCCAGGCAATGGATTCCGTAGCTCTGGAAGCAGACGTCGAACTCGGCGGCACCGACCAGAAATTCAATCTTCTTGTGGGCAGGGAAGTTCAGCGGTTTTACGGCCTCGAGCCTCAGATAATAATGACCATGCCCCTTCTCGAAGGCACCGATGGCGTCCAAAAAATGAGCAAGTCTCTGGATAATTACGTCGGCCTCACAGACCCGCCGTCGGAAAAGTTCGGCAGGCTGATGAGTATCCCCGACGACATGATTTTGAAATACCTCGAACTTGCCGCCTTTGCTGAACCGAATGATATTCAAAAAGCAAAAGAAGAGCTGGAATCCGGCAAAGTCAATCCTATGGATATTAAAAAACGGATGGCACGGATGGTAATTGCCATCTACGACTCGGAAGATGACGCCGTAGCCGCTCAGGAAGAGTTCGAGCGGGTTTTCAGCCAGGGCAAAACACCCGAGGATATAGATGTCGCCAGATACCCGGCCGGAATGAAGATATGGATAGTCGAACTCCTTCGCGAAACCGGGCTGGTAGAATCGGGCGGCGAGGCGAGACGTATGATAAAACAAGGCGCTGTCAGTATCGACGGCGACAAAGTTACCGATATGAATATGGAATTTGAGATAAAGGGCGAGAGCGTGATAAAAGTCGGCAAACGCCGTTTTATAAAGGTTCAGCCCGAATAACCTTCTGAAGTGTTGGAGAAAAAAATGAAAAGCTCCGTTTTACTGTCCCTAATCCTTATGACCCTCGTGTTTTCAGGGTTAACAATCGCGGATACCCCCGTTTCTACCGCGGCGGGGAATCAGGATGGCCCCGCATGCGCAGGCATGTCCAACAGGTCTCTTGTGGCCTGGACAGACGCCCGCGCCGGAACAGCTAACAAGAATATCTACGGCAATATCGTCCTAAGCGACGGCAGTCTTATCGGCTCGGATATACCCTTCTGCACCGACGGCAGTATGCAGTATGACGTCGCCGCGGCGGCTGGCGCAAGGTTTATCGTAGCCTGGGTCGATGAGCGGTCGGGGAACCCGGAAATCCGCGCCCTTCAGGTGAACTCCGATGGAACGACGCCATATGCCGATTTCGCGGTAACATCCACAACCAATCCGAAGAGCAAAGTTGCCGCGGCGGCAATCGGAAACGATGTTCTAATTGTCTGGCAGGAGGACGACGGCGCCCAGCGCATCCGTGGCCACAGACTCTCATGGAGCGGAACGCAATACTCCGCCGCAGGCTCCACTTTCGACATCTCCCCCGGTAGCGGATATAACGCATACGACCCCGACGTCAGCACCGGCGGAACCGATTTTCTTGTAGTATGGTCAGACATGTCAACCGGAGCACAGGGCGGAATTATCGCCCAAAGAGTCAATACTGGGGGAAGTATGGTCGGCGACACAACTGCAGTTGCCGTCTATTCATACCCATATCCCCCGGTAACTCCAGCCGCGGCCTGGGACGGCTCCCAGTGGCTCGTTGTATGGAATGTTAACGTTGCCACTATCGGAAGCAACCACGATGTTTACGGCAGATACGTCGATTCCGGCGGCGGTGTTGTCGGTGCCGCCGCATTCGCAATCGCAACCGAGGGCGCATCCAACGAAACCCGGCCCGATTTAGCTTTCGACGGAATCGGATTCCTTGTATGCTGGCAGGCCACTCAGCCAAGCTATTATACCGACGTTTACGGGTGCAGAGTCAGTGGGACAACGGTAGGAGCATCAGAAGCTCTTTCCACAGGAACAAATAATGAGAACTACCCCGCAGTATGCTGGAACGGAATGTTCCACGATATTTTCTGGGAGGATTTCCGAAACACTTATAACTGGGACATATATATGAACCGCAGAGACCAGACCCCCTGGGACGGCCCCTCCGCAGTTCCCGCCCGACCTTCGGATATGGGCGCCAGCACATGCCCCCGTCAGGAAGCGGTGATGTTCCTGCACGATTCCGACGGCATAAACACATCCACCATCCAATTCGACGCCAACGGAACATTAGTGGGTATCGGCGACCCGAGGCTGACATATTCCAACGACACCCTGAGGTTCTCGCCCACAGCCGATTGGCCAACCGACATCTGGCTTACAATGTGCCTCAACCACGCCGAGGATATGACCGGCCTGGATATCTTAAACCCAATCTGCTGGGATTTCATGATAGACCTAACAGATCCGGTATGGGGAACCGAAATTCCCACAAACCGCACATTAGTTAATGCCGGCGCTATTCCAGTTTCTATAGAGGTCAGCGATGCCGGAAGCGGCGTTTCCACAGATAGTATGGGATTTCAAATCATGGGAACATGGTATTACTACGGCCACTCCCCGGCGGTAAGCTGGGACGGCCTTAAAATGATTTTCGATCCGGCGGAAGAGGGTTTTGCATTCGAACCGTTCGACACATATACCGTTTGCGCAACGGTCCGCGACAGATCAGAATTCTGCGGTTATAACCGTATTACAAAATGTTGGGAATTCTTCACCGAGGGAAATAAGATCTACGGCGTTGTAGATCTTGGCGGCACAATGGACGAGTCCGGCGCAACGGTCGAAGCTACTGTCGGCGATAGTATCTGGACCGACATCACAGATTCCCACGGCAACTACAGCATCCCAGGCGTTCAGGAAGTAGCCGGAATAACTGTTCGTGCATACAAAACAGGTTTCGCAGACTCCAGCGTAACCATCGATATGTCCGCCGGCGGCGCCCAGCTTGTAAACTTCACCCTCTATCCCGTTGTCGATCTATATTTCTCCGATTTCGAAACCGATGACGGCGGCCTGGACACCATGCATTTCCTCTATTATAACGACTGGCGATGGGGGTCTCCCACCGACGGTCCCGGGTCGGCATACAGCGGAGACAAATGCTGGGCGACACAGCTTCATTCGGACTATCACGATTCCAGCCAGAGCAGACTGATTCTCGGTCCCATATCCCTGCCGGAAAGCTCTTCCCCCATCCTAAGCTGGTGGCAGTGGTATCGTTTCCAGGCGCCCACATGGGTCAGCGGAAGCGGATGGTCTTATCACGACGGCGGAAATGTGAAGCTATGGCTATCCACAACCGATTCCACTCTGTTGGTAATGAACAGACCATACGATGTTACCCAAACACAATGGAATCAGCTAATCCGCTACCAACAAAGCTACGGAGACAACGACCGCGGCAATTACTGGCATAAGGTCAACGTCAACCTCTCGGCATGGGCAGGCGAGGACGTCTATATCTCATGGGACTTCGGAAGCAGTTCCCGAAACACCGAATCCGGATGGTTCATCGACGACGTTTCCATCGGATACATCAGCTACATCAACGTGGAAGAATCGGACAAACTGCCGTCGATGGCATCCCTGCGCACATTCCCGAACCCCTTCAACTCCGCGGTTACCATAAGTATCGACGGCGCTAAGCCCTCAGTGAATACTTCCGTCGAACTGGACATTTTCGACATCACTGGACGTCATGTTCGAAGCCTGGAAGCATCCAAAGGACAAACCGCCTTCACCTGGGACGGCGCGGACGATACCGGTTCCGAACTCCCCTCGGGAGTTTACTTCGCCAGAGCAAAAATCGGCGATGAGACAATCACCAAAAGAGTGGCATATCTGAAATAAATCAACGCCAACCGTGCAAAATGCACACAGGCAACATTATGCGGCCGAACAACCTTCTCCCGAAAGGGACTTGAGAGTTCGGCCGCTTTTTTTGACTTTTTCGGTTTCTAAAGTCACTTTTTTGACTGAGCATTCACACAATATCCCATTTTTCGTTTGCGCGACTAAAACGAATGAAGTATGATGTCATTTGTATTTGAGCTCAATTGAAAAGTCAGGAAGCAAAATGAATTTTCGGGAAGAATACGACGGAAGCTACCTAATTTGCCTCGAAATAGGCGACGATATTATTGCCTCAATTGCCGAATTTGCCCGTGAAGAGGGAGTTAAAGGCGCGACATTTATGGGAATAGGCGCTATCGACCGCGCGGAAATCGGGTATTTCGACATCGATAAAAAGGAATACGCCAGAAAGACAATCTCCGGGCAGAGGGAACTGCTATCGCTTAAGGGCAATATCGGATTCGCGGAGGGCGGAGACATAGTTGTTCACGCCCATATCATCCTCGGAGATGCCGATATGGCTTGCTCCGGCGGCCATCTCTTCTCAAGCAGAATTTCCGTTACCGGCGAAATAGCGGTGCATCCGGTTTCGGATATTGTCCGCTCACCGGATGACACTACTGGCCTCAAACTATGGAATCTGCGAGCTTAGTCAACTTCGGCGCAGTGCGATAAACAATGGCACTTGTTTTGCTTTTAGAACCCGCTTGAAAAATTATTCTGGGAGAAAAAATGGAGATTTGTGTTATTGGCGCTGGATATGTCGGCCTTGTTACCGCAGTTTGCGTTTCGGATTTCGGGCATAACGTCCGTTGCCTCGATATAGACAAAGAGCGTATCGAAGCCCTTTTGCGCGGCGAGGTTCCCTTCTACGAACCCGGCCTCGCGGAACTTATGAAGAAGAATATCGACCGGGGCAGATTCGTGTTTACAACAGATGTCGCTTCGGCGGTGAAGGGCGCGGAGGCCGTTTATATCGCCGTCGGAACTCCCATGAACCCCGATGATGGCACGGTGAACCTTGATTATGTCGTTCAGGCGGCCAAAGACATCGCCCCCCATCTCTCTCCAAAGGCCGTGGTTGTCGATAAGAGCACTGTTCCGGTAGGCACCGCGCGTATGGTAAAATCAATCCTTCTGGAATCGGGCGTGCCGGCGACTGTCGAAGTCGTAAGCAACCCGGAATTTTTACGCGAAGGTTCCGCGGTCGGGGATTTTCTCCATCCAGACCGCGTGGTTATAGGCACCGATAAGATTGAAGCGGCGGAAGTTCTCAAGCGCGTCTATCATCCCCTCGTGGAAAACGGCACCGATTTTCTAATTACCTCCCCGGAAGCCGCAGAGCTCGTCAAATACGCCTCCAACGCCTTCCTCGCGGTAAAACTTACCTTCATCAACGAAATCGCCCTCATGGCCGACAATATCGGAATCGACGCCCTCGAAGTGGCCAAGGGTATAGGTCTGGACAAGCGTATCGGTAAAAAATACCTTCGCCCCGGCCCCGGTTTCGGCGGAAGCTGTCTACCGAAGGACACCCACGGCCTCCTTCACATCGCGGAAACCTACGGTTGCAAAATGAACATCGTCGAAACGGCAATCGATGTCAACGACAGTATTCCTCCGACCCTCTCCGGAAGAATCTCCGAAGCCCTCGGGGGCCTGAAAGGCAAGAAAATCGGGCTTCTGGGGCTGGCATTCAAGGGCAACACAGACGATGTCCGCTACTCCCCCGCAATCGAAATCGCCAAAGCGCTTGTCAAAGAAGGCGCTGTGGTTACAGCCTTCGACCCGGAGGCGACCAAACTTGCCAAGCGCGTCCTCGGCGACACTATCAAATATACGTCTTCGGCCAAAGAAGCCCTTACCGGTGCTGACGCCGGAATAATAGCCACCGAATGGATGGAGTTTGGCGAACTCGACCCGGCCGACATCCGCGACTGGATGGCAGGCGACCTCCTCGCCGATTTCCGCAACATGATTGACCCGGAAGACATAACCTCCGCCGGCCTCCGCTTCATCGGCATGGGACGGCAGGGTTAGGGGCGATTAGCAATTTTATAATTGGTCCTTTTCGAAAAGTGTAAAAAAGACCGACATTTCGTCGGTCTTTTTTCTATTCATATCGGGAATAGGGTCGCGGGGAACGGATTTAGAAGACGAGGGAAATCGTACAAAGTCCGGGGGAATCAATTCCGACTTCGAGGGAATAAAAAAAAGAGTCGAGGAAAACTTGACAGGAGCGCGGGGAACGGAAAAAGAAGTCGTGGGAACGCGCAAGGGACTCGTGGGAAAGCCTGAGGCACAACGACTTACGCGGATTGCATAAATATTGTGCATAAACACAAGGGTAACGAAGGTGTTCGAGGGATTTCTCGCCACACAAACGAAATCGTAGAATAGATCCCCCCCCCGTCTACTCCGCGGAATATCTCAGCCAGAAGCTTTCCTCGCCCATTTTTGCGGCGGGTTGCGGGACAAGGCGAAGGTTTGTCGTCTCGCCGTATTTCGTCTCCACTACCGCCTGAGCGAAAGTGCTGTCGTCGCCGGCGTAGATGTTGTATGTTCCGCGTCCCATGACGAATTCCACGGAGGTCGAATCGCCGGTGTTGATTCGCATAATCGGCCGCAAAGCCCCGAAATTGAAGACCGCGAGAAAAACATCCGTGCTCTCCCGCTCCGTCTCGACTATAAGTTTCGCGGGATTTTCGATGTAGTGCGGCGTCGAGTTGATAATCGCATAATTCTCCTGCGCGCGATATAGGATTTCGTCCCCTTCCGGCACTCCGAATGCGGAGGACATTATCACAGCGGCTCTAGTGGCGGATTTGTTGAACCATGCGTCGTCCAGGGAAGGTTTCGGCTCACAGCTTCCGGAGAAATGCCATTCGCCGTCGGCCCAGAGTTCCGTCCATGCGTGGTTGTTGTCCGAGTGCGCCCAGTATGGCGTCCACGCCTGCCTCGCGGGGATTCCGGCGGCGCGAAGAGCGCTGACATAAACTATCATCATCTCCTCGCATCGGCCGTAGCCGGAGCTTAGAGTGTGAAACACATTCTGGTCCTGCCGCTGGGTCTGCTGGAAGCGAACCCGTTCACCGCACCAATAGTTTATCGCAATCGCGGCGTCGGAGCCGGTTTCTATCGTGTCGAGGAACCCCTCGAACTGCTCGGAGAAATATCCGCGGTAATATGTCAACTCCTCCTGAGTAATCTGATTCGGAAGAACATAATGCAAGAAAAGCTCTATAGGCGCATCTTTGCCCCAGGGGTATTTTTCGCGGGCTTCATATGCCAGGGCGACCTCGCGCAAAAGGCTATCCGTATCGTAAGCTACGAGGTTCACAGCGGGAGAATTGGCGATTAGAAAAATCACCCCCTCGCGAATGGAATTATCGGCGCGAAGAATAGCTCTTTCGAGATTCTCCCGGTTCTCGCCGGAATTGACAAGGCTCTGTTCGATTTGTGCGCGAAGGGAATCGTCATCGACGAAACCCTCCCAAAAGCCCGCAAAACATATAGCTGTAAGGCAAAGAAAAAGAATCAAGCGCATTTTTTCTCCATATTCGAGATGTTATAATCGGGTAACACAGCTGTTACAAAGTTGTAACACTTCCGGCAGATGCTATGATATCGAGGTTTGGCCGCCAGTTTTAATTATCGAAATCAATTTGAGCTCTTTGTCGAGGATGACGTCGATGCGGTAGAGACTTCCGCTTCCGGCCAGGGGGGCAAGCATCTGCTCGTGGACAAAAACCATGGGCACTATCCAACATTCGTCCAGAATTGCTTCGTTGGTAATTGCCTCGCCGACAACGGTTTCCACGGAACCCCAGCTTCCGCTATCCCCTTCGCGCATGGTGAGTTTTGCAAGGAAATTCCCAAGTTCCGCGCCGGTGAGTTTTTCGTAGAACACCGGTTCCCAGGGAACATCTTCCCACCCGGGCGGGATAATTCCGGTCTTCGGGGGTCCGGAGGGCTCGGGGTCGAGGACGGCGAACTCGAATTTGCCACTTTTGTCTATCTCATCTATCGCGGGGTCTTCCAGGCTCTCGAAAAGATCGATTCGCATTGCGATATCCCGCACGCCGAGGACATTGTGGTAATGGACTGCGTTCAGAGCCGCTTCCACGGCCTCTTCGCGTCCATCCTGCGAACCCTTTTTGCATCCGCTAAATGCCGCCGCAAAAAGAATCATCGCGCAAATAATGGTTATTCGCATCATCATCCCTCCCTTAGAAAACGCCGTCGATAGGCTCTCCGCAGAACCCGCAACGGCCGTCCTTTATGTTGTAATTTACGATTGTGTAGCCGAATCTGTCAATGACTTTCTCGCCGCAGGAGGGGCAGTAAGTGTCCTCCTCGGGAATTCCGCGAACATTGCCGAGGTAAACATATCTCAGACCCTCTTCTTTAGCTATTTTGTGGGCTGTCTGCAGAGTCTGAGTCGGCGTCGCCGGGCGGTCGGTCATTTTGTAGTTGGGGTGGAATCTCGAAAAATGAACCGGCGTTTCAACTCCGAGGGAATCGGCTATCCATCGGCACATGGCGCGGATTTGATCCGGGTCGTCATTTTCGCCGGGGATAATGAGATTCGTGATTTCAACCCATACGCCGGTTTCTTTCAAAACCTTCAGCGTCCTCAAAACCGGCGGGCGTGTGGCACGCAGGTGCTCGATGTAGAAATCGTCCGACCATGCTTTAAGATCGACGTTTGCGGCGTCGAGGTATTTCGCCAATTCGCGCAGAGGCTCTTCATTGATATATCCGCAGGTTATCCAAAGATTTGAGATGCCACTTTCCCGGGCGAGTTTGGCAGTTTCGAACATGTATTCGTAAAACACCGTCGGTTCGGAATATGTGTATGCGATGGTCGTGGCGTTATTTTCGATACATATAGATACGACTTCGAGGGGAGATATCTTCCGCGCGCCGATGTCCTCCGGTTTGGCCTGAGATAAGGTCCAGTTCTGGCAGAAGGCGCAGGAGAGGTTGCATCCCGCGGTAGCTATGGAGAAGGATTTCGCGCCGGGGGTGAAGTGGAAAAGCGGCTTTTTCTCGATGGGGTCCATATTCGCCGACGCCGCTCTCGAATATGTTAAGGCACGGAGAGTATCATCGACGACTGCGCGGACGCCGCAGATACCGCGTTCGCGCTCCATTATCACGCACTCGAAGGGACATAGCCGGCATTGGACGCCGCCGTCGGCGAGGGGTTTCCACCACATGGCAACCTTGTCCGAAAGCCCCCATTCGGCTATTTTGGCGCGGGTTACTTTCTGAGTCTTGCCGAAGAAATCCAGAATAGAGCTATGCGCAATGCCGGCGAGAAGGAGCAGGACGCAAGATAGAACGATTATTCGATAATTGTTCCTCATAGTATGTAAATATATACGAAAAAGGCGCTGAGTAGCAACCGATTTTCGCGGAATGGGGAGTCTGGAGAAAAATTCTTCCCCCGGCAAAAAGGGGCAATTTTGTGATAGGGAGGAAGGTGTTCGAGGCTATGAGTTTTGGGGACGAATGTTCCGAAGAATATTTTCTGTGGCTTAACAGTGGAAATTTGTTATATTTAATTTGAGTTCACGAAAGGAGTTAGTATGGCGAAAGATAGACCCAAGCGCGGTTTGCTTCTTCCGGGAGGAGGCACCAAGGGGGCATTTCAGGCCGGCGCATTAAAATATGTTATCAAAGAAATGCATCGGCAATATGACGTCGTTTCCGGATTTTCGATAGGCGCTCTCAATGCGATAGGCGTGGTGCAGGAGGATTTCGATATCGTTTTGGATTTGTGGGAAAACGCCAAGTCCATTAGCGACTTTTTCGGCGGTAATCTCTTGTTTTATAAGGGTTTGCTGTCAATGAAGCCTTTGCGCAAACAGATAGAGCAGAGGATGGATATCGAAAAACTTCGAAACTCCCCAATCGACTTCTACTTCTCGATGGTGGATTTGCAGAAGGGGGTTCTTGTCGAGAAGGACAAGTTCGCATCTCCATTGCTGGACTGGCTTTTGGCGTCGTGCTGTATTCCCGGAATCTTCGAGCCAATTGAAATAGACGGGCATCAGTTTGTGGACGGCGGAGTTCTGGCGACAAGTCCTCTCGCACCGCTTATTAATGCCGGAGTCGAGGAGATAGATGTTATTGCTACGCGGCCTATCACGAACCTTAAATCGGCGGACAAGCCGGAGACGATAATCGAAACCGCCCAGCGATGTCTGGAGCTGATTCAGTCGGAGATGGTGCGCCTCGACATCGACCACTGCAGGAGCATCAATGAAATCGTCGGCAAATGGGGCAACTTGAAGGGCAAGGGAAACATTATCGAGGGAATCGTGTTCCATTTTGCGGAGAAGAACAAGGATTTTCCCCTTCATGAGTATCGACCTATCGACGTAACCCTTATCGAGCCTAAGGATGACTTCATCGACATTCTCGAATTCGACCAGGAGAAGATAAGAACTGCGATAGGCGCAGGTTACGAGGAAACCAAGCGAGTTTTCGGCGAGAAGGCTAAAAAGAAAAACGCCGAGAAGACTTCTGAGTGATTCTCGAAACTACCGATTTCATATGATATCTTTCACCCAATCTCAGGCAGAGCGTTTGCGAAGTTGCACGGAATGCCCCCGCAATTGCGGAACCGACCGTTTCAAGGCGAAGGGTTTTTGCGCCTCACCGCCGGTGCCGAAACTATCCAGCGCGAATCTTCATCATGGCGAGGAGCCGCCTATTTCGGGCACTTGCGGAAGCGGGACGATTTTTTTCGCAGGATGCAATATGTCCTGCGTCTTCTGCCAGAATTACCCCCTGAGCCAGCTTGGCCACGGCACGGATATTACTCTCGATATCCTTGTCGAGAAGATGCTCTTTCTTCAAAAACGCGGGGCACACAATATTAATTTCGTGACCCCTTCTCATGCCGCAGTCGCTCTCGAAGCCTCTATTCCGGCGGCTCGGAAGGCAGGCTTGACTATTCCCATCGTGTATAATTCCAGCGGATACGATTCTGTAGAGCAACTTAAAAGGCTGGAGGGGTTAATCGAAATTTACATGCCGGATATCAGATACCAGCGCGCGGAGCCTGCGCGGGAACTATCCGGAGCGGGGGATTATCCCGAAATCAATAAGGCGGCCCTTCGGGAGATGCATCGGCAGGTGGGGAACCTGGAGATAGGCGATGACGACATCGCGGTGAAAGGCCTTATTGTGCGGCATCTGGTGCTTCCAGAGGGGCGGGCGGACACGGAACGGGCGCTGAAGTTTCTTTGCGATGAGATTTCGCCGGACACCTATGTTTCGCTGATGGCGCAGTATTTTCCGGCATGTAGGGCGTCGGATATTCCGGGGATGAACCGGAGGCTGACCAAAACCGAGTGGAAAAAGACTCTGCGGGTTTTCGAGAAATCTAATCTGAACGGGTGGGCGCAGGAGTATTGATTTAGGCGGGGAACTACATCTCGACATAAGCGCGGAAGACGCCGTTGTCGATGTTTCGTGCGGATTCGCCTATGCCGATGTTTCCGGAAAATCTTCCCGACACCATTCGGCCGTTGACATCGGTAATTTCGATGAGAATTTCGACCATTCCACCGTGAAACTCGCACGAAAAGGGCGCGTTATTAATTTTGATATGAGTGCCGCGAAATCTTTCCCCCTGCCATTTTGCGAGGTTTTTGTTCTCGACTTCCCATGACATCTTGATGCTGGATACTCTATCGGAGAGGGTTGCGATGTATCCGTTTCCCGCTTCGGTTAGGCATATTTTTGCTCCGCTTGTTTTTATCGTTCCATCGGAGTGGTCGAAGGCGATTTCGTAGCGGTCGGAAAGCCCACATGAGGCTGTCAGAAGGCATAATAGGGTTAGTATCAAGAAAAGGGTGCGCATTATTCGAGGACATCCTCCAGCGGCATATGAATAAGCTCGATCCCGGCTTCTTTGACGAAACCGTCGGCGAGGTCATCGGGATACATCTCGCTGACAACGAATTTTTTCACGCCGGCATTTATTAGCATCTTGGTGCAGATTATGCATGGCTTGGTAGTGCAGTATAGGACGGAATCCTGGGTGCTTACTCCGAAAAGGGCGGCTTGAATTATGGCGTTCTGTTCGGCGTGAATACCACGGCATAGTTCGTGCCTTTCACCGCTCGGAACATTCAATTCGGCGCGGAGACATCCGACATCGAGGCAGTGGTCGAGTTTTTGGGGCGCTCCGTTGTAACCCGATGCGAGAATTCGGCGGTCGCGGACGAGAATCGCTCCGACATGGCGTCTAAGGCAGGTCGAACGGGTGGCGACGAGGGCGGCCATGCGCATAAAATATGTGTCCCAATCGGGACGGTTGTGGTTTTCGATGTTGTTCGGCAAAATAACTCCTTGACTTTTCGTTCAGGCTCGGTATTTTTTTAATCTAACTATGGAGGTAAACATGTTAGCCTGGCTGTTATGGTTCATATACGCTTTAGTCCCCGCCATTATAACTGTTGCGGCGGATCTCTCAATGCAGACGATGACGATTCTTTATTTTAGCTTTATCCTCGGTGCCGTAATAATCAAGGGCATCTGGGACAAGTCACAGAAGGCTCCCGAGGAAGTTTAGTCCTTCGGAAGAGCCTCCAGTATGTCTATGGCGTTTGACGCCGCGCCGCGCAGAAGATTATCGAAACTCAAGAACAGGTTTAGAACTCCCGGTTTGCCGGGAGTTTTTCTAATTCTTCCCACTGCGACGCATTCGAGTCCTGCGGCTTTGCGGGGGGTTGGAATGTCTTTGAGTTCGATTAACGGGGCTTCGCAGAGGGCTTCTATGGCCTTGTTCACCGGGATTTCCCGATTCCAAAATATGGTTACCGCTTCCGAATGGCCGATTTCCACCGGCACCCGCACTGCGGTGGCGCTTATCATTAAATCTTTAATATTCAATATCTTACGCGATTCGTGGATTAGTTTTGTCTCCTCGGTGAAAAAGCCGTCGCCGTCGATTTTGCCTATTGCAGGGATTAGATTGTCAAAAATCATCTCGGCGAAAGGCTCCGGAGCGGTGAACCCGCCGCGCTGGCGTTCGAGGGCGTCGGAGGCGGCTCTTCCCGCGCCGCTTACAGACTGATAGGTGGCAACAACTATGTGTTCCGGCACTCCGAAGGCGTCGATAAGCGGTTTTAGGGCGAGGATGAGGCCGGTGGTTGAGCAATTCGGGCTGGCGACGATTTTTTTAGGGATATTAACGAGGGCGTCTGAATTTATTTGGGGGATTACGAGGGGGCAGTCCCGGTCGTCGCGCCATGCGGAGGATTTGTCGATGACGATACAGCCCTTTTCCGCGAAGACAGGGGCGAAATCTTTTGAGATTTTTCCTCCGGCGGCGAATATCGCGGCGTCGTAATCGCCTATGTTATCGCGTTTTAGGGCGGACACGGCATACTCTTTGTCGGCGAAGGTAATTTTCTTTCCCGCCGATCTTTGCGAGGCGAAAAGGGCGAGTTGTTTCGGCCTGAGTCCCCGCGATTCGAGGACTTTCAGAAGATATTCACCCACCAAACCGGTGGCGCCGACGATGGCCAATCTGCAATCGGAAATTTTCAAAATGCGCTCTCCTCGACAAATCTGCGGTGGAGTGCGCCCTCGATATTCGCGCCGCAGTTCCGTCTGAACATAAGGGCAAGGCTGGTTTGGTTGGCGTCCAGAAGCAGAGGCTCGGTGTTCATTTGGGCGAGGAAATTCACGATTTCGCCTATTACGTCGGCGCGTTGGGCGATTTCTTCGCCTACGAGGGCTATGAGGCATATGTCCTCGTCGATGGTCAGGTTGAATTTCGCCTGCATTTTGCCAATCCTGTCGTAATCCGTCGCGTCGGCCCAGAAGGTGAATTCCCAGCCTTCCGGTTTGGCTTCGGCTCTTGGGAACCCCACGTGAACTCGATCCTGAGCGAGGGAGGTGGTCAGCGCGCGCAACGCCTCGGCGCTGGGGAGTTTGACCGTGCACAGGAAAATATTTTCCCGTCGGGAGATGCCTACGAATCGGGGACGTTCCATGCCTTTTATTTTTTCCACGATAATCGTTCCTTTTCCTTCTGTTATGCTCGAAGCCACTCTCAGTGGGAGTTTTGCTGAGCGGGCAAGTTCCACGCATCGCGAGTGGAGGACTTTCGCGCCGAAATAGGCCATATCGAGGGTTTCGCAATAAGTGATTTCATCGATAAGGCTCGCGGAGGACACTCTGGCGGGATCAGCGGAGAATATGCCGTCAACGTCGGTGTAGATTTCGCATATCTCCGCGCCGAGGGCTGTTCCGAGGGCAACTGCGGTGGTATCGGAGCCGCCTCTGCCGAGGGTCGTTACATCCCGCTTGCCGGAAACGCCCTGAAATCCTGCAACGATGGTGATTATCCCGCGGTTCAGGGATTCGATGATACGTGTCGGGCGCACCTCGATAATTCGCGCGCGGGTGTGGTCGTCGTCGGTGATTATGCCGCTCTGACTTCCGGTGAAACTCACCGCCTGCTCCCCCAGCCGCTGAATCGCCATGGACATAAGCGCCATGCTGATTCGTTCCCCCGCTGTCAGGAGCATATCGAATTCGCGCTCGGGGGGTTTCGGGTCGATTTTTTTTGCGAGGTCGATGAGGTCGTCGGTGGAGTTCGCCATCGCGGAAACAACTACTACAACATCATCTCCGGCGCGTTTTCTTCGGACGATTCTTTCGGCGACATGGCGGATTTTATCCGTGTCTCCGATGCTTGTTCCGCCGTATTTTTGAATGATTATTGCCACTAATGCCGTGCTCTTTTGTTGCGATGCTGTCGATTAGTTAAATATCTTGAAATAGATTAGATATGCCACAAGAAAAATGCCGGGAATCAGAGATAGATAGACCTCGACAAAGTGGAGGACATCAAGCTTTTCTGGGTCTTCTCCGGCGCGGGTAAGGGAGATGTTCGGGAAGAGCCTTCCGTTTTTTATCAGGGAGAATACTCCAGCTACGACCGCAAGTAGCCAAAACCCCAAAGATACAGGATATGCCGTCGGAACTAACATCGAAATCACCAACCCCGCCGTTACGAGAAGAAATCCTAAATGCGCCAGTATTCTTGGTTTGGCAAGCATCAATTATCCTTCGCCACGCGGAACCCGATTTGTTTTCTCCTGTCGTCTGCGTCGCGGGAATCCCTGCGCCATGTGCGGAGGTTGTATCCGGGGTCGCTATTGTTGCTCTGGCTAATGAAACTTCCGCCGCGAACCACTTTTTCTTCGCCGGTTTCCGGACCTTGCGGATTAACATCGGGGGACGACGCGTAATAATCGAGGGAAAACCAGTCGGAGGTCCATTCGGCGATGTTGCCCGCCATGTCCAAAGCTCCGCACCAGCTCGCACCTTCCGGAAATGCTCCTACTGGCGACGAGTTATCAAAGTCATCGACGAGGGAATCGGGCATGGGGTCGGTTGTGGCATTGCTGAAATTGCAGTGAACAATTTCGCCGCCTATTTCTGCGTTGAACTCGTTGCCCCATGGGTATCTGTTGCCGTCGGGGTAAGTGTCGGCGTTGGTGTCGGGACCTTCGCCTCCTCGGGCGGCGTATTCCCATTCGGCTTCGGTGGTCAGTCTTCCGCCGACCCAGTTAGCATATGCCTCTGCCTCGTAATAACTTACGCCCGCTACGGGATTATCTGGGAAATCGTCGCCGATTAGCCAGCTTGCCAGACCTTCGTTCCAGCGTTCCGGGGCTGTCCAATCCTGGGACTCCTTTTCCGCCCATCCTTCCGCGCTCCATAAGGTTGAGTCATCGTATCCACCCGCGTCCATGAATTCTTTGAACTGGGCGCAGGTTATCTCCGTTTCGGAAAGCTGGAAGGATGAAATCTGAATCCATCGAATCGGAAATGCGCCTTCGAGGCCGGAGGAGCCGTCCAAAGCCCCTCGGGAAAAACCGCCGGAGGGCACGGTTATCCATTCGAGAACGCCGGCGGGTTCGGTGGTAACTGCCAGTTCGTTGCTGTTAACCATGTTCGATCCGACAATCAGGAAGACTTTGAAGAAGTATTCGGTGTCCGGCAAAAGCCCTGTAATAGTAGCGCTGGTGTCGGCGAGGCTTATTGTCATGCCCATGGCGTCTGTAGTATCGACATTGGGCAACGTGTCATAATGGAGACGGAAACTGCCTATTTCTCCGGTGTAGCCCGACCAGGCCAGGCTCACGGCGGACGACGTTTTGCCGGTTTCGGTCAGGACAAATTCCCAGGCCGTGTGATTTATCCAAACTGTTATTATGTCGCTGTCCGCGATGTTTCCGGCGGCGTCTTGCGCACGGGCGAAAATAGTGTGGGCGCTGAAATCTCCGAGCCCGGAGATGTCCCATTCAAGGTTAAAAGGCGCTTCCGTGTCGGAGCCTGCGGAGGTGCTATCGATGTAGAAAGTTACTTCGGCGACCCCCTCGTTGTCTGCGGCGGAGGCAGTGATGACTACCGGAGATGTCACGCCCGCGCCGTCGGCAGGGGAAGTTATCGCCACCGATGGCGCTTCGTCGTCGATTACCTCTTCGGAACATCCCGCGAAAAACAGAGCAGATATTATTGATATAACTATAAGGAATATCCTCGTCATTGGAATCACCTCGCTGAATTATTCGATTATTGCATTTTCGATATCTTTAGGCAGGGTTGTGAGAACTGACGCGCCCGATTCTTCGACCAGAACGTCGTCCTCGATACGCACTCCGCCGATTCCCGGAACATAAATCCCCGGCTCGACGGTAATAACCGAGCCTTTCGGGATGATGTTTTCCGACCGGGAGCCGACCCCTTGATTATCGTGGACTTCGAGTCCCAGTCCATGGCCGAGACCGTGGCCGAAATATTCGCCGTAACCTCCGTCGTCGATTATTTTCCGGGCGATGCCGTCGATTTCGGAACCGGCCATTTCTGGACGGATTCCTTTGATTGTCGATGTTTGCGCTTCATAAACGAGTTCGTAGATTTCCCTCTGCTTTGGCGTAGGCTCTCCCATGATGAAGGTTCGTGTGATGTCGGAGTTGTAGCCATGGACCTTTGCGCCATAGTCTATGGTAACGAAATCGCCATGTTCGATGACTTTCGGGGACGCGATGCCGTGGATCAGGGCGCTTCGCCGACCGCTTACCACGATGGTATCGAAAGCGGGTTTTTCCGCGCCGCCTTTGCGCATGCGGTATTCGACTTCGGCGGCGAATTCCATCTCGGAGATACCCGGGCGTAGATAATCGAGGGAATCGGTCAGAGCGTGTTCGGCGACTTCGATTGCTTTGCGGATTCTGCCGACTTCGTCGGAGGTTTTAACCCAGCGCATTTGAGCAACAAAATTCTCCACTGGAACCCAGTTGATTTGGGTTGGCAGGAGTTTCTGGGTAATCTGAAGCTCGTTGTATTTGATGGAATTTTCGAAACCCAGTTCGCCGACGGTTTCGATTTCCGGCCTGCCGGCAAGGGCAACCAATAACCGTCCGTCCTCCGGAACTATGCGTTCTGCGCCTTTAACCTCGGTTTCTATTTGAGTTTTGTAACGGAAGTCGGTGAGGAATAATGAGTCCTCTTTGGTAACGAGGAGCATGCCGTTCGAGCCGGTGTAACCACATAGATATCTTATGTTTACGAGATTTGTAAACAGCATGGCGTCCAGTTTCATCTCGTCGAGTTTTTTCCGGACGGCTGAGATTCTTTTTTCATGCACCATGATTTATCCTTTCTAAGAAATTTTTTCCATATTCCAATGCCTCGGCGATATGCTCTTCGGACGCTTCACCAGGTTTCCAATCGCAGTTGCGGACGACGTGCATCTCCGGCATTTCGATGGAGAGGGCGTCGAGGAAATATTTGAGTGTCAGACGGATTCCTTCGGCCACTTTTTTACCGGAACTTTCTGCTGTAACTATTATTCCGGCCTGCCTTCCGGATGGCAGGGGATTTGCATCAATATACTTGCGCGCCCAGAAGGTTTGGCATCGGTCGATAAGGGCTTTGGCCTTGGCCGGAACGCCATAGAAGTAAACGGGCGTGGCAATCGCGACAGCCGAGCATTTTTCGAGGACTTCGCGAACCCGGGGCATATCGTCGGCGATGGGGCATTCGAGGCCTCGCCTGCATGCTCCGCAATCGACGCAGGGACGAATATCGAGATTTCTAACAAAAATCTGTTCGACCGCGATTTTGCTGTCGATAGCCGGTTGGAGGGCGGTATCCAGCAGTTCCCCGCTGTTCGAGGGAACTCTGGGGCTGAAGTAAAATGCGGCTATGCGGTTTTCGGCGGTCTCCATTTCGTCCTCTTTATCATCTAATTTTAGCTATTGCGAAACATATTGCAACATAACATTATAAGCCTCCATTGAGCGAACGCAAAAGCATATTTTATTCCGCCTTCTGGGTGAGCCTCGGGACATTGGTCACGCGCGTAATTGGTCTTGGGCGGGAAATAGCCATGGCCGCGGCTTTCGGCACCGGTTTCGCCGCCGACGCCTTCATAGTGGCGTGGAGATTTCCCAATCTTTTCCGATTCGTGTTCGGCGAGAATTCTTTTACCGCGGCCTTTTTGCCGAAGTTCACCGAGATTAGGCACAAAGAGGGTCCCGAGGCCGCTTTTGCTATGGCGTCGGCGATTTTATCGGCGCTGATGCTTCTGCTTATAGGCGTTTGCGTTATCGGGGTTGTTTTCGCTCCGCAAATTATTAGAGTCATCGTTATAGGATGGCACAACGATCCCGCACGTCTTCAGCTTTCGACAAAACTTGTGCGAATCTTGTTTCTTTTCATCGGGTTCGTAGGTCTGGGATCATACTGCCAGGCGATTTTAAACACGTATCGAAAATTTTTCGTAAGTTCTCTCGCGCCGGCTTTCACGAATTTAACCTGGATGGCGGGGGTTGGTTTGGCGACGTTCCTTTTTGCGGGCGAGTCCCGTCAGATACAAGCCGTTGCGCTATCTGTGGTTGTAGGCGGGTTTTTGTCCTTCCTATGGCAATTCCTGTGGGTGCTGAAAATCGGATGGCGGTTCAGTTGGGCGATAAAGGGGCGCAAGCGTGATATTATCGAGGTTGCTTTGCTACTTCTGCCAAGCTTGCTGTCGCTTGCTTCCCACGAGATAAACTATCTCGCGGATGTTATGCTGGCGTCTCTTCTGCCCGGAGGAAGCGTGAGCTCGCTGGCTTACGGAATGCGGCTCGTTTATCTGCCTTTGGCTTTGGTCGGATATGCTGTTGCGACCGCGAGCCTGCCCACCCTCGCCGAAGCCGCCGCCAACGACGACGACAAAAGTTTCGCCCAGACCTTATCATACACCGCCCGGTCGATTTTCACCCTTCTCGCGCCTATCGCGCTGGTTACTGTGGTTCTGCGTTTTGAAGTAGTTTCGCTGATTTTCGAGCGGGGAAGTTTCGCCTCGGCGACATCGACGCCTATGGTGGCGTGGGCATTGCTGTTTTACATCATCGGCCTGCCTTTCCACGGTATCACCCGGACGATGCAACAGGCGTTTTACGCGAAAAAGGACACTCGCACTCCGGTTTATATTGCTGGGCTTGGAGTGATTTTCAACATCCTGCTTAGCATGATTTTCATGTTCCACCTCGACCATGGCGGGCTTGCGCTGGGGTCATCCTTGACGGGTTTGATAAATTCCGTTTTGCTTGTTTATTATTTAGGCAAGCGTATTGATGGCTTCAAGATATGGCCGATAGTCAGAAATGCCCTGCGTGTCCTCGGTGCTGGCGGATTTGCCGCGGTTCTGACTTGGCTTTTCAAGGATTGGTTCAACCCGATGGTCGCAACGAATTTTGATTTTCTGACGAAACTAATCCAATTTGTCACGCCCTCGATTTTTTACTTCGCAGTGTTCTTCGGGCTGGCAAAATTGCTCCGGATTACTGAGGTCGAATACGCCTGGAAGAGAGTTCTGGGGCGGATTATTCGGCGCTATCGTTAACTATTTTCATATTCCCGGAAACGCTATTTCCCCGCATTATTCCCGAACCGAAGGGGTGGGAGATTTCCACTTCGGTCGAGGGGCTTTCGATTTCGATATGATCGATTCGGCCGTGGGTGGTTGAGTATCGCTCGTCGGCGAACCGTTTTGCGGTTTCGATGTCGATGTAACCGGATTCGGTTTCGATGGCCATCTCGCAGTTCAAGCGGGAATATATTTTCAGGTCGATGTTGCCTGCGGCGGCGTTGATGTTCCCGCATCCGAGGTCGCCCACCATCATGTATAGATTCGCATCGCCCATTTTCAGGTCGAGCCAGGTTATTCGCTCGATATTTTCGAATCGCGCCGAACCGCTTTGTTGAGCTATCCGCAGGGTGTCGATGAGTTGGAAGTCGCCGTCGATATCCATCTGCTCGGCGTCTATAGCGTAGCTTCCTGAGGATTTGACCGATTTAAGTGCGCCGACGGATGTTTTAATCGTATGAATCGCTTCGGTTTGGAAAAGCTCGGTTTCGCTGGCGCTCATGTCGATGGCGATATCCCCGCGATGCCCGTTTATACTGACTTTGCCTATCATCCCCTCGATTTCCAGCTCGACATCGTCCGGAATTTCGACGTGAATCTCGACTTGTAAGATTGTTCCTTTTCGACGGGAAACACTAATATTTCGCCCTCGCCAAATCAAATCGCCCTCGAATTTTCTGTGGAGGAAGGGGAATTTGAGTTGGTCTATGGATTCGAAGGGGAGGCCGAACTCGGCGATTAGAGCGCCGTTTTCCTCCTTAATCCGCGATGTGAATTTGGATACGAGGGTTCGGGAGGTGTTGAAGTCGGAGGCTTCGGCGTAGAGCCGGTATCCGATGACGACCTGGCCGTCCTCCGATGGCTGAACGGTAGTTGTTCCGGCAGGATTTATAATTCGAACTCGGCTGGAATCCGGCCTCTGGAAATACTGTATCTGCTGACGCTGAAAGGACTCTTCCACTCCCGCGAATGCTGTAATTGCAAGCAACATCGCGATAAGAACTGTTTTATGCATCGAGCACTTCCTTTTTGAATTTTGCTACCTCAATATCGGTTATTCGAGGGGGGTCTGGCAAGCGAAATTTTGATGTGCACGCTAGGGACAATTCCCGCGATTTTTCGATTCCGACGAGATGCCCCGGCGATATGAACATCGGGCGAACTCCTCTGCGGGTGCGAAGGAGAGAACCGATGATTTCGTCTTTGTCTAGCAACGGCGTCCATGAGCCTTTTTCGATTCCCGGTTCGGTGAAAGTTCCAATAAGGCGGCTTTTCGCGCATCCGATGGTAGGAATTCCGAGAAATAGGCCGAGATGGCTGGCAAGGCCTATTCTTCGCGGATGCGCGATACCCTGACCGTCGGCGAGGACGAGGTCGGGCGGTGTTTCCAGCTTTTCGAAAAGGCAGAGCAGAACCTCCAGCTCTCGGAAACTCAGGTATCCGGGCACATAGGGGAACCGAATTTCGCGATAGCCGGTGATGATTTCTCTTTTCGCCATCGAAGGGAACTCTAAAACCACCAGCGCTCCGAAAGCGACGTTTCTGCGTCGGTCGAAGGCGCAATCGCATCCCGCGACGGTGCAAATATCTGCGATTTCTGGACCGCCCTCGATAACAAGTTGTTCTGCGAGGCGGTTTTGAATCTCCTTTGCCTCTGCAAAAGTCAGGTCGAAACCGTGGAGTTTATTTATCTTCATCGTTCAAAATTCTTTTGAGGTCGTTTTCGGCGAGTTCGCGGTGGGAGCCTTCCCAATAGACTTTCCCGCAGGATAGGCATCGGCGGAACGCGTTGTGGGTGCGGTATGTGTATTGCGGGATATCCTCCCGCACGGACTCTTTGGAAACAGGAACAACCTCGCCGTTGCATTCCGGGCATATGTCGCCGTAAAACACCGGTTCTACGTCGAATTTTTCCACTATCTCGGCTATCTGCTTATTCGTGCCCTCGGTTTGCACAAGATATCCGTATTTGCCTGCGCGTATGGATAATTGCCGGTCCCTGGTGAGGAGTATGCGCTTTTCGGAAAGGGCGATGGCGAGGAGCTTTGCGTCTTCGGCGGTGTTATCGTAATGGACATCGCATCCAAAAAGCCTCAGCCATCGGGTAAGTTTTCCGAGCATGACGTCGGCAACGAATTTTGGCGGGATTTCAAACATGGGAGTCGAATCTTTTTAGTTAACTCTTTATGTTTACTATAATGAAAGGACGGAGGGAAAGCAAGGCGTGATAGAACAAGTTTATTCAGAAAAGCTTTGAAGCGAGAATATTTTGGCATATATTATAGATTCTAAAAGTTAGGAGTATCGTGTCGAAAGCCTTAAAAATAGCCGTCACTAACGTCAAACAGCAAATAGCCGGCAAGCTGTATCTAAAAACGGGAACCGATTTTACCAGGCCGGTGCAGGTTTATTGCCTTCTCACATATCGATGCAACGCCCGATGCAAAATGTGCGACCACTGGCGAATGGAAAAGTATCCCGAAGAATTGCCCGTTGAGGTTTGGATAGAAGCCCTCAAAGATTTGAAGAAATTCTCTCCGGGTGCCCATGTGCAATTCACCGGAGGGGAAGTTCTTATGAAGAAAGACTTTCTCGATATTCTTCAATGGTGCGGGGACAATGACCTTTCCGCAGGAATGGTTACCAATGCGGGTCTAATCACACCCGAAATTGCCGCGCAAATAGTCCATTGCCGCCCGAATAATGTGAATATTTCCATCGATTCTCCCTATGCCGAGGTTCACGACGATCTCCGCGGACGCGCTGGGTTTTTGGAAAAAGTTATAGCCGCAATTGGATATCTGAGAAAAGAATCAGAACAACAGGATAGAAAACTCGCAATCTCAATAAAACCCACATTGAGCCGATTGAATATTGAATCCATGCCGGAGCTTCTTAAAAAGGCGGTTGAATGGGGGGCAACGATGGTGAATATTCAGCCGCTAACCGTCCGCACAGACGATGTTATCGGGATGGACATTTCGGGATACGAAGGCGCCGGAAAGATATTTGATAAGCTAATCGAAATGAAGGAGTCTGGTTTTCCCCTAGCAAACTCCAGACGTCAGTTCGACCTATGGCTGAAATCCGGTTGTGTGACAGAAGCTGTTCCGCAAAAATGCACGGTGGGACTTCGCATGCTCGAGATCCTTTCCGATGGAAAAGTGCAGTTCTGTAACCTATTGCCCACGGTAATCGGCAATATTCTAGAGGACAAAATAAGCGAAATATGGAACTCGCCCCTCGCCCGTGAAACCCGCAGAAGAACAGTCGAGTGCAAACGCAATTGCACGGCATCATGTTATGTCAGCAGAACATTTACCGAGAAGATATCATTCTTCTGGCGGTCTTTCGTCAAAAAGTAACGCTCCGGAAATTTAATCATTTTTTTAGAAAGCATACATGATCGACAGATGCCAGTTGCTGTTGCTCACTGTTTCGTCCTCGGAGGGCTGATCGGGGTTTAGTATCTGGTAGCCGTAATCGAAGCGGATTGGGCCTATAGGGGTGATAAACGCGATTCCCCATCCTGCGCTTCCCTTGAGGGTGTTCGGATTGAAAGCCTCGGCATAGGGCCATAGGTTGCCCATATCGAAAAAGGCGTGTCCCCAGAAATTCCATATTATAGGCGCTCGGACTTCAGCGTTGGCCAGAACGAGCATTTTGCCGCCCCGAGGCTGGCCGTCGGAGAATTTTGGGCCGATGGAGCGCTCATTCCATCCGCGAACTGTATTCGCGCCGCCGAGGAAGAATTTGCGGTGTTCGAGGACATCTTCTTCCCCCTCTTTCCAATTGCCTATAATAGAAGTCCTCACCCGCATGGCGAAGATGTATCTGCTGAAAAAAGACCAGTAACGGCTGTTGAGGAGGCTTACTTTGGTGTAGTTTTCGTCCCCGCCGAGGAAATATCCGCCCATCTCGAGCTGGCCGAGGAAATAGGAGCCCGATGTCGGAACGAGGATGTTGTCCCGTCTGTCGCGCACCGCGGCGTAACCGATACGCCTGCTGATGGGTTGTTCACGCCGCTGGAGAATTTCCTCCTGAAGCTCCGGGTTCTCGATATCGAATATTTCCGCCTGTTCATAATTGAAGGAAACGCTGTGGTTCCAATCGTGTTTCGCCTGATGGGTGGCATCGATCTGGAACCCTATTGTGCGAAGCTTGTATTGGTCGATTTCTTCTCGGTTCAGTGGTTCGAAATAGAGGTTCAGCGAAACCGGCGTGCGGGAACCCAAAACCCAAGGCTCTCTGTAGGTTACATCGAGACGGTAGGTCATGTTATTCATGGATGTGTTCGGAAGCCAGTTGTCCGACGATTCTATCACGAGTTCCCACTTGGAGGAGGCCTCGATAGAAAAACTCCTTCCGGTGCCGAACAGATTCCGATGACCCCATCCGAGGCCGCCGCGGATGAAGATAGGATACTTTTCATCTGAGCCTGCGCCGAGGCGGGACATCACCCATCTCGGAGCTTTTTCCGCAACCGTTATTTTGTAGTCTATGGTGTCGGGTTGAGTATCGAAATTCATGGGTTCGATGCCGACGATGGAGAACAATCCCGTCTGATACAAAGCTTCTCGGGTCTCCGTGATTTTTGAGGCGTCGAACATCTGCCCCGGGGAAAAGGCCAGTTCTCGCCTGACAACCCATTCGCGGGTGTTATCCAGGCCGACATATATTATCCCGCCGAGAAACCCGGCTTTGCCGGCATTAATGGAGATATTTATCTTCGCCAGAGAATCTTCGACAATCTCGTAGCCGCCGTCAACTTCGGCGTAGGGGTAGCCTCTGTTGCGCAGATATCGTTGCACGGCTCTATTGTCGGCTCGGACGAGGCGTGGGTTTAGCGGCTCGCCTATAGAATGCTGAATTTCCTTTTGGATTCTGGGTTTTGAAAACTCGGAAGGGATATCTCCCTTGATATCGATTTCATCGATGAAGAACCGAGGGCCTTCGGTAATGAAGATATTTGTCAGCAGTTTTTCCGGGTCGGATGGGCGTGGAGTGGCTGTAGCTTTGACTTTGGCGTCGATGTAGCCCTGGCTGATGTAATAGTTCTGCAGAACGCTGAGGTCGTCTTCGAGCTGTTTCGCGCTGAACTGTGCCTCTTTGCCGATAAGGCGTTTATACCACGAAGCTCGTTTCGTGCGCACCAACTGCTCTATCCGCCAGTTCGAGATGTGTTCGTTGCCGTGAATCGCCACGCGTTCAATAATCTCTCCACCCAAAAAAGCAGAGGCGAGAAGTAGCATGTATGTTATTTTCTTTAGTATTCCCATCTGAACTGTAGTTCCAGCTTGTATTCGTCCCTTGTTTCGATGTCCCCCTCGCGTCCTGCCTGAATTGTGATATGGTCGCTCAAGCGGTATTCGAGGTTGATTATGTCCGATGTCGCCTCGTCGAAGGAGAGGGAGCGGGTGTATGTAAGATAAAGGCGGTCGGTGAGGTATTTGCCGATAGTAACCTTGGCCTGCGACAGATCGAAAACATCCTGGTCGGAAGGCTCGAATTCGAAGGTTTCCACACCGAGGGTTCTTCTGGCGACATCTTCCACCTCGCGGGAGAGATAGCCCTGAATCACCTGGGGCACCCTGTCCTCGAGGACACTTCCCTGAATTTCTTCGCCTTCGACATTAAGAGCGAGAAGGGAGAAGACATCGCCCTGAGAATATGACTGCAGGCGGTTGCCGGAGCGGTCTTGAGCGTAGAGATTAATCTGGGGCTCTTCGAGTAGCCCGGAGATTGAGAGGACGATTTCGACCTCCCCCGCGCGGGAAACGGCCTCTATATCGAGGCGCGGGTTGATTCCCTCGAAGGTCTCGAAAAAAATTCTTCCCCGGCGAATCTGGAAAGTCCTGCCGAGGAAAAAGGCTTTTCCACGTAGGACTTCGAGTTCGCCGTAAAGGGCAAGGGCGCTGTTTTCGGTCATTATGTTTATCGACCCGCCGATTTCCGATTCGAGGATGTCTGTGAGAATCCATGCATTGCCTGGGATTTCGAGGAGGATGTTCAACTCGACCGGAAGGCTGTCGAGGCCGCCGTCGCCGCCGCCGTTGGTTTCCAGTTGGACGAGGTTCGCCTTGTTGATTTTTATTCTGCCCTCGATTGCCACCGGCTCGGAGCCGCGAACAGATATATCGGCGTCGTGGCGAAGGAAGAGGCCTTCGGAGGGCATGTTAACAGGCAAATCGCGAGTGCTGACAGAGAGGTTCATCCTCGGGGCGGTGGGGTCGGCGATGTCTATATCGCCGGATGCCATGAACCTTCCGTATCGTTTTCTATCCTTGCGGAATATTCGTGATATTCTCGCCCAGAGGGACTTATCCTCCACGGGCAACGCGCCTATCGAACCGGAAAGGGAGTCTATTTCGAGCTTATCACCGGTCAGGCGAATGTCCATGAACAGGCTTTCCACTGGGTCGGCCAGGCTTTTCAGGCCGAGGGCGCCTTTTTCCCACGTAAACCTGCCGTCCGCGTAGAGGCTGTCTGTCGAACCTGTAACATTCAGTTTCATGTCGAAAGGTCCTGTTAGGGAATCGACTTCATCGACAAATGAAGCCAGCAGATCCGCGCGGGTTCCGTGAATTGTGGCTTCGAAGTCGAAGGGGAAATTTTCCTCGGATGCATCTGCCCATCCTCGAAGGAAATATTGCTCCGTCTCCCTGCCTATAATCAGGGGATCCACCTGAATAACACCGTCGCGAATATCCCCTCGAACTTCCGCACGTGTGAAATCGAGATTGTTCATTTTAAGCTGGTCGAGATGCATCTCATATTGGCCGACCGCACCGTCCAGCGAATAAGGCATCCGCATGAAAACCTCGCCAGAAAGGTCGCCGAACACACTCTCGAAAGGCAAAAGATCGGAGGCTTTCTGCGCCGAAAGTCTTCGAATTTTCGCGCCGACGGAGATATTATCCGCGTCGCCCCGCAGGTGATCGACGACGATATCGCCACCGAAAACCCGGACGTAGAGGGGCGTGGAGCTTATCGAATCCCCTTTCATAGTGAAAACGAAGGAGGAATCCAGGACAACCGGGTGGTTATAAATGTCCAGCTCGAAACCCTGCACTCGAATGCCTATGGAGTCGTCCTCGGTGTAAACATCGGCGACCCCTTTGGCGGTAATCGAATCACCCCAGAGGATGAATGGCTTGATATAATAGCGATTGCCGTGAATCTGCACCTGAGTAAGGAGGGAATCGTAGGGTATGCCGGAAAACTCCCCTTCGCTCTCGATGTAAATATCCCCCCGGGGCGATTCTATCAAATCGTAGATGGTGGCTTGCGCGAGGAATCTGTCATGTTCGGCGGGGCCGGTTATCAGATGGTCGCTGACCAGGTCGAAACTTAGAATCGGATGTTCGATTGATCCAAGAATTTCGGCGTTTTCGACTCGCGCCCTGCCGTAAATCGTGTTTTCCAAATCTGCCAGAGAAGTGAAGCTGGCCAGGTTCGGCGCGAAAAGTCCGAATTGGACATAGATTTCTTCGTCGAAAACGAGAATTCCGTTCATGGTCAGGTAATTGCCGTCGCGAAGGGCCTCGAAACCGGGGTAAAAGACCACCGAATCCTCGCTTACGAAAAGGCTTCCGACGGCACTATCGAAATATATATCAAAAATGGAGCTGGAAGCCATGTCCCCGTGAATCTTCATCTGGAAAGTGGTATCGGTCAGCTGGCCGCTGACTCTGGCTCTGCCGGTGAGGTTCGTCGGAAGGAGTCCGGGTTCGTCCATGAAGGCGTCCAGATTGAAATTCTTGGCGTGGCCGTCGAGGAGCATTTCGATAGGCTCGCTGGAAGTTTCGTCCTCGGGGAAGAACATTTCGAGAGTGGCGGTGACGGTGGCTCCCCACGCGGAACCGCGGAGCTGGTTGATTGTCAGTTTGTTATCGCGAAAATCGAGCTGGCCGTCGGTGTTTTTCGCTGGAATAGTAAAAATTTCGCCGTCGATGAAGACATAGCCGGAAACGGTTTCGCCGTAGCCTTCGAGGTCGATTTTCACCGCGCCGCGACCGTCGAGGAAACCGAGGCCGAGAAGGGAATCGACTTCTATTAAATCGGCGAAATCGCTTTGGACGGCAAACTCCCAGCCAATCGGGTCGATATTTGTTATGGAACCGCTCCCAACGAGACTGCTTCTGGCAAGCCTGAGATTGACATCGATGTGAATAGCGTCTTCGAGACGGACATTGCCGGATGCCTTCACGACGCGCCCCCTATCGACGAGGAACGCGCCCATGGAATCGGGCTGAAGGGTGATTCCACCGCCGGCGGATATAAAAACTCCACGGTATCCGATGTCGTTTATTTCGAAGTCGTCGATTGCGAAAGTGCCGTTGCGAAGGCGAAGCCGGTTTATCTGAAAATCGGGAATGTCAAAATTTGGTATTGAAGCGCCATCACCGTCATCATCGCCGGGAAGCTGAATAATTCTAACATCGGGACGGTAAACCGACGCTAAATATATCTCTTTGTTGCGTATATTGAAATCCGCGCGGATGGAGTCGGCACTGATTTCTATGGTGTTTCCTTCGGCGAAGATTTTCAGGTCAAGATTATCGATATGGACGAAATCCAGCCCGGGACTAAGCCTGTCGTAATCCAGCGCTATGGGCAATTTGAATACCCGAATTGCCAATTGAACAGCACTCTTTTGTATGGGAGGAACCAGTATTATTCCCGCAACCAGAGCGAAAAGTAGCACAACTAAAATGATTATCGGAAAGAGGATAATCTCGATGGTGCGCTTTATTTTGCGGAAATTAGCCATCTACAGAATCTCTTCGTCCCGGTATGTCCAATGGTGGTTGATGAGAAAGTTGGCCAGAGAGGCAAAACCTATGCCTATAATATTAGCGATAGCGTAATTAATATCAAACTTCTCGCTCAGCAGAATCAAAATAGGATAGTTCACAAAGAACGCCGTGAATCCAGCGCTGAGATTGTATTTGAGAAGTCGAATGATTCGCGGGGTTGTCCGTCGGTCGCGCCATGTCCAGCTGTCGTTGAGAAACCAGTTGGCGATTATAGAAACCTCGATGGCGATCAGGCCGGCCAGCCATACTTCCATCTCTACAACTTTCACCAACAGCATCAGCCCCCCCTGATTTACGATGAAGCCGCCTATTCCGACCAGACCGAATTTCCAGCCGCGCCTGATGTATTCACGGACCGCGATAGCCATAGCAATTCCAGATTCTGAAGGTGGTAATCTTTTTGCCCGCGCGGGTAGGGTTCACCTCGATTGGTCCATCGACATGGTCGAAGAGTTCCCGCAGTTCGCTTTCCACGCGGAAAGGCTCTCTGTCGTCGGCCACGAAGATACAGTCTCTGCCGATAAGCTCGTCTATGTCCGTCCAGTAGGAGTAGTTCAGTCCCGGGTATCCAAAAATTTCGTTGCTGTGGGTTTCCGGCCGGTCAGGGAGATAGAAAGCCAGCTCGGAAGGCACTTTGTATCCCCATCCGGCAATGAAGGTGTCGTCGGACATGGTCTCCCTGTGCTTCTGAACCGCCTCAGCGGCCTTGCGCCATCCAAGCCAGTAAGCAGATTCTCCTGTCAGCGGCACGAAGGGAGTTAGAACGAGGATGTATAGGAGAACCGTCTCTATTCCGGCAATCCAGATTCCCCATTTTAGGAACTTTTTTCCCCGCGGGCGATGAAGAACAGCTCCCACGAAGGCTATTGCGCCGGTTATGTATGCCGGGGCGAGCCAGTTCATCTTCACCCAATATCGCAGGGCGACAACGGTGAAAAATACAATAGTCGGAACTGCGAAAGCCGCCAGATAAAGGCCTTTGAATTCTCGGGCGAATATTCCCCGCCATAATCCTTTGAAACTCGCCCAAACAACGCCCACGAAAAGGACGGGGCTAACCAGCATTAGCTGGGCTACGAACATTCCGCCCAGCAGATCGAGACGCCATTTGGATAGTTCTCCGGCGCGGCGGGTCGATTGGAAGGCGAAACTCGCCCAGTCGTTCTGTGCGTTCCAGATTATTTGGGGGAGGAAGGCTATACCGGCTGTGATGATTGCCAGATAAGGCCACGGTGTCGCCAGATGTTTCCGTCCGTTAGGATGAAGAACCAGGACGAGGAAAAACCCCGCGCCTAAAAAGACCGCGGTGTATTTCGAGAGCATAGCAAGCCCAGCGGAGAAACCCGCGATTAGCCATAACCAGCGCCGGTCTTCATCCAGGGCGATGTAGCCGATGAAGACCGCCAGAGTCCAGAAGAACATCAGAGGCGGATCCGGTGTGAGAATTCCGCTTCCGATTGCGAACAATGGGGTCAAACCCGCCGCAACCGTCCCCCAGAAGCCGGTCTCCGAATTGAATATCCTCTCGGCAAAAAAGAAAACGAGGATGAGCAGACCGAGGCCGTATAGCCACGGCCCAAAACGTATTCCGAAGGCGTTTTCTCCGAAGATGCCCGTGGTCAGCCAGCATGTCCACGCGTGAACTGGGGGGTGGTCGAAATACCCGATGGACAGATGTCTCGAGTATTGCCAGTAGTAGGCGTCCTGCGGCTGTAAATCCATCAGCGGGAGTATCAGCAGTTTGACTGCGGATACTATCGCGATGAAGATAAGCGCTTTACGTCTCCAGTGTTGGCGGTTCAGGGTCAAGCTTTGCCTTTTTTGCCTACAATTTGAGCTATCTTTGTTTTCAGCTCGGTCAGATCTGCTGATTTAATGATATAATCCTCGGCTAACCAGGTCAGGAAGTTATCCTTATAGGAAGAATAAGCGCTATTGATAATTACCGTGAGGTCGCGGCGTTTTACCATCATCTTTTCCAGTGCGCTGATTCCATCTTCTTCCGGCATTCTGATGTCGAGAATCACGATGTCGAAAACTTCCTTTTCAAGCTTATCGTAGGCTTCTTTGGCGCTTGCGGCCGTTACTACTTCGTAGCCCTCGTCGCCAAGTTCGGCTTCATAAAGTGCACGAATGTTTTGTTCGTCGTCAACAACAAGTATTCTTGTCATGTTTCTCCTTTTATTGTTTATTATTTCGCTGGCAATTTAACATGGAATATAGTCCCGCCGTTCGGGGCATCAGAGAACCATATCATCCCGCCGTGGGCTTCGATAATTTGATAGCTGATGGGTAACCCTAGTCCAGTGCCTGTAGATTTGGTAGTGAAGAAGGGTTCAAAAATTTTGTCCCGGTATTCGTCGGGAATTCCGCTTCCGGTGTCCGATATTTCCGTCCATACAAAACCTCCCGCAACACGGGTGTGAACCTTCAATGTTCCGCCCTCTGGCATTGCGCCGATGGCGTTTTTCATGAGGTTCATCATCACCTGTCGAATCTGGTCGGGGTCGATGTAAATTTCACCGACATCCTCGCCCAATTCCATTTTAACTTCTACTCCGTTGCCGTCCATTTGTTCTTTGAGCAGTTCGACGGTTCGAGACAAGAGGTTGTTGATATCGTAATCACGCAATTTTGGTTCCGCATGGCGAGAATATGAGAGGACGTCTTCGAGAATTTCTTCGAGGCGTTTGGTTTCGTCCCAAATAATGTTGGAATATTTCCTGATAAGGCTGTCCGGCTCGGCACGCTTGGCTATGTTCCGGGCGAAACCGCCTATGGAAACCAGCGGGTTTCTGATCTCATGGGCTACCTGAGCCGCAAGTTTGCCTATGGTGGAGAGCCTTTCGGATCGGATTAGTATATCCTGATTTTCCTGAAGTTTGCGGTATGTCTCTCGAAGCTGTTCGTTGCGATCTTTGAGTTCGTCGAGGAGCTGGCTTCGTTCGATTGTCAAACTGGCATGGGATGCGATGGTTTTAAGAAGCTGAACTTTGCCCTCTTCGATGGGAAATCCGCTTACTTTGTTGTCAACAACTACTATTCCCACGGGCTTGCCCATAGCCAGTAAGGGAACAATGGCGAAGGAGTCGGAATCTATTATACGCGAAAGTTCCTCAGCACCGGGGAAAAGGGCTTTGTCCCGGACAATCGCCTCTTTCTTTGCGAAGAGGGTTTTCACGAGGATGGATTCGTGGTCTGTGAGACTGTAAGAAATATCCTGAATTCTGCTATTGCGAACAAGCTCTTCTCGAACGTTTTTGCCGTATTTTTCGAGGACATCGGCAAAAGTTGCCGGCTGGGATTCCAATTCTGTCCAGATTCTGCCGGCTTCTTCGGGGCTTGCCGGGCCGATTTCCATTCTGCCTTCGAGGGAATTGTCATTTCTGTTTATCAGGAAGAGAAATGCGCGGTTGAACCCGCATCCTTGTTTTGCCGTTACGGCAGTTAGGAAGATATGGAGATTGTTTTCGAGGTTCTCGACCGTCTGCAGAGCTACTGAGAGTTCGGTGAGCATTCGAAGTTCGTTGAGCGTTTTGGAAAGCTCGGCGTTAGTATCTTCGAGCTGGCTTTTTGTCATTGCGAGTGTGTCCACGATGTTTTCCCGGCCGGTAACGTCTCGGAGGATTTTTACCGCGCGGATAACTTCCCCGTGTTTGTTTTTTATGGGTCCGGCTATCATCTCGAAGGTTCTTTTTATGCCATCGGCTGTAAATGCGCGGAAATAGCCGGAGTGCATCTGTCCGTCCTCGAAAACGAGTTTCACCTGGCAGTTATCGCAGAGTTTTTTGTCCTCGCCTATGACAAATTTGCATATTCTCGATTCGTAGCCTTCGTCGATTCCGAACCAGTTGCGCATTTCCTTGTTGACCCAGATATAGCGGAAATTTTTATCGACTATGGCGATTCCTTCGTCGATAATATCGGATATGTCGAGGAGGCGGTTGGTCAGAGTAGCTTCGGCGGAGACATCTTCCACAATCATCAACACGCCGATGGGAAAACCCGCAGATACAACGGGCACATGGATTATCTCGAGGAATTTACCGTCGGGGACCTCGAAAACATTGCGTATAACTTTGTTATTTGTGAGGCAATTGTCTATCTGGCAACCGGTTCCTTCGGTTTCGCGCCATGGGACAATGTTATCGCAGTGGTCGCCAGCAGATATATGTTTGAAGCTGTAACTTTTCAGAATAACGTTATTTGCACGCACAACTTCGCCTTTTGGATTGAATAGAATCAAGCCTATAGGCAAATATTCGAAAATTGCGGCAAGCCATCGGGCGTTTGGCAGAAGTTCCAGGGCGGTTTCTTCGAGGAAGACATCCACTCGTGGATGGTCGGATATTCTCGACTTATCACCACTCTTCTCGATGATTCGTTTGGACTCGCATGCCCACATGAGAACATCAAGAATCTCGATTGCCGTAATGGGTCTGTGAATAACCGCGAAGGCGCGGTGGTCTTCGGATAAATCATCGGCTTTGGCGGTTATGAGAATACGAGGAACTCGAGGAATCTCTTTTTTTGCTCTGCGGTTGATTTCTTCTGCATCGTCACCGGCAAGGTCGATAACTATCGCGTCGAGATCGTCCATAAACTTATCTCCGTCGAGATAGGTTCCAAGTTCCGTGACGGCAAAATTTTCTTCCTGTAGAAATTCTTTAAAATCTACGCTCGCCCAAGGGCAAAGGCCTATGTTGCAAGGTTTTTCTATATTGGGATTCAAATCGTTCATTTTTACCGAATTGCGGTTACATATATATACATATTAATAAGATACCCAGTTATGGGGTAAATCGCAAGGAAAAGGTGATTTTAGGGATTTTCTCAGGCCAATTTTTTATTCAGGCCGAAAATAGCGAGGACTTCGTCCATATGTTCAACCGGCTTGATAATGAGGCCTTTTTTGGCTTCGTCCGGAATTTCCGAGAGGTCTGGATTGTTGCTTTTGGGAATAATCACTGTTTCGAGTCCGTATCTTTTGGCGGCAAGGAGCTTTTCTGAAAGGCCTCCTATGCGTAGGATATGACCGGCAAGGGAGATTTCTCCGGTCATTGCAATTTTATTGTTCAGGGGGATTTTCAGCATAAGGGACATCAGCGCGGAAGCTATAGCAACGCCCGCGGAGGGACCGTCTTTCGGAATCGCGCCTTCTGGAACATGGAGATGCAGGGTTTTATCGGCTTCCAGAACAACGTCGGAAGGGAGCTTGGAGCGGACATAAGTGAGTGCCGCCCGTGCGGATTCTTGCATCACCTCGCCGAGACGTCCGGTGAGGATAATCTGCTCTTTGCCATTTGTAATCGCGGTTTCGATGCGAAGGATTTCCCCTCCGAAGGATGTCCACGCAAGCCCGAGGGATTCTCCAGGAAGGAGCTTTTCGGGCAGGACAGAATCTCTGTATGGTGCGACACCGAGATATTTTTCGAGATCATCTTCGGAAATATCGACGCGTTTGGGGGTGTTGCGCCGTTTGACAACCCTGATGGCTATTTTGCGCATAACCTTGCCGATGATTCTTTCAAGCTCTCGAACTCCGGCCTCCTGAGTCCAGTTTTGAATTAGGGAGATGAGAGCTTCACCGCTGATTCTAACTTCCACTTTCTCAAGACCCGCTTCAATAGCCTGTTTTGGAATGAGGTAGTTTTTGGCTATCTCTACCTTCTCGGTCATAAGATATCCGGGCAGACGGAGAATCTCCATTCTGTCGGCGAGGGCGGGCGGTATTCCGGATGTCGTGTTCGCGGTGGTCAGGAATAACACCGAGGAAAGGTCATATTCGATTTCGAGGTAATGATCTACAAAATGCTCGTTCTGGTCGGGATCGAGGGCTTCGAGGAGGGCGGCGGCCGGGTCGCCTCGGAAATCGGAACTAAGTTTGTCAATTTCATCGAGGAGGAAGACCGGATTTGCGCTTCCGGCACGTTTCATTTGCTGAATGATTCTTCCGGGTAAAGCTCCTATGTAGGTTCTTCTGTGTCCACGTATTTCCGCTTCGTCTCGAACTCCGCCCAGGGAGATTCTCACAAAATTTCTCTGAAGTGCGCGAGCAAAACTTTTGCCGAGGGATGTTTTGCCTACTCCCGGAGGTCCCACCAAACATAAAATAGGTCCTTTAACACTTTCGGTAAGGTGCATCACGGCTATATGTTCCGTAATACGCTCTTTAACTTTTTTTAGGCCGTAATGGTCTTCGTCGAGAATCTTCTCCGATTCTTCAATATTGACGTCGTCGGTAGTAAAATCCATCCATGGCAGGCTGATTAGCCAATCGAGGTAATTGCGGATTACCGTAGTTTCCGGGCTATTCGGATGAGTTCTCTCAAGTTTGGCTATTTCTTCTTGTGCTTTTTCGAATGCCTCTTCGGTCAAACCGGCTTTATTAATCTGTTCTTGAAGATTCTCTATCTCTTGAGGATATCCGCTGTCGCCGAGTTCTTCTTTGATTGTCTCGAGTTGTTCGCGAAGATAATATTCACGCTGGCTTTTTGACAGGCTGTTTTTTACTCGCCTGTCGATATCTTCTTCAAGGCGCAGAATTTCTGTTTCTCTGGCTATGTGGGATAGAATTTGGCCGAGGCGGTCGGCGCGGGAACCAGTTGCGACGATTTTTTGTTTCTCGAATAACCTTAGGGGCAGGTGGGCGGCGATCATATCGGCGAGTTTACCGGGCTCTTCGATGGAAGATTCGATTGCCTCAACTATTTCAAAGGGAACCATTTCTTCTATTCTGGCGTATATTGAGAATTTTTCGATAGCCTTACGGGCAAGGGCTTCGAGTCGAGGTGTGTTTTTTTCGGGTGTCTCTTCTATAGGCTCTGATGCCGCTTCGAGGGAATTTCTTCCGAAGAAGTAACGGCTTATCGAAGCTCGACTTTCTCCTTCTATCAATACCTTCATAGATCCTTCGGGAAGCCTCATTATTTGCAGTATTTTTCCAACCACTCCCGCACGATACAGGTCCGCCGACCGGACGTCGTCTATTGAGGGGTCTTTTTGGGCAACCAGCAGAACCTGACGCGTTGTCACCATCGCCTCTTGAACGGCGGCCAGACTCCTCGCCCTTCCAACCAGGACAGGAAAAATCATGTTAGGGTATCCTACTACGTCTCGAACCGGTATAACCGGCAATCTTTGGGGCTTCATTAGTCTTCCTTTTAGTCTAATCTCGCAATTTAATTTTATTTAATGTAGATGTCAATCGCTTTCTGAAATAATTTCTCTTTTTCTTCCAACACCATATATATCAACATACTCTAAATTTATCTTATCACTCGGTTCATAATTATCAAATCTGCTCTTGATATTGATATTCAACGAGTTATAAAAAAATCGCTTTTTATGCAAATTGAGCCTTGACATATCCGACTCAATCAAATATTTTGCAACCGCTCAACAAAACAGAGCGTTTATTAAGACGCATTAGAGGTTGAGACCCTATAAATACTGGCCTTGAGAAGCATTTCGCTTTTTGGGCGCTTTTAGCAAAAGAGGCTTATATTGAGTTATCAACACCTCCCGCGCTAATAAAAGGCTATTTCTCGCCATATTAAGGGTGGATTTAATAAGAATGTTGATAAGTATTGTTGATAACCTTGTTTTCGGTTTATAATATGGCTGATAATAACGATCAAATCTGGCAACTGTGCCTTAAAGAGATAAACAACAGGATCAATCGCCAGAGCTTCGCAACTTGGTTCGAAGACACCGTAGGGTTGCCCTCCGAAGGTGATAACCTCGTGGTGAAAATTCGCGACCAGTTCACTGCTGACTGGCTCGAACAGCATCATCTCGAAACAATTCGCGCCTCCATGGATGTCATCCTTGATGAAAGAATGACCTTGACATTCGCCGTAAGACAAAAGAGCGGCAAATTCGAATATTCGGTTCCGGAGCTGAATAAGTTCCGAGAATACGACAACGACACTGCCTCGGAAGACCGCCATCTCAACGCAAAATATACCTTCGATTCTTTTGTCGTTGGTGATTTCAACAGGTTTGCTCATGCCGCCGCGATGGCTGTGGCCGAAGCTCCGGGAAAAAGCAAATACTCCCCCCTCTATATTTACGGAGGGACCGGCCTCGGAAAAACACATCTAGTTCAGGCTATAGGTCATTTCATAAAAGAGGAAAATCCGAGAGCGAAGGTAATTTACGTTACAAGCGAAAGATTCACGAGCGAGTTCATCGGGAGCATTATTTCGAAGACTACGGCGGAATTCAACCGGGTCTATCGAAACGTGGATGTAATCATCCTCGATGACGTTCAATTTTTCGCGGGCAAAGAATCCATTCAGAGTGAATTTTTCCACGTTTTTAATTCTCTTCACCAAAAGGGCAAGCAGATAATCCTCACTTCAGATGTTGCCCCTTCTACTATTATAGGGCTGGAAGAGCGTCTTCTGTCTCGGCTGAAATGGGGGCTGGTTGTCGATATTCGTCCGCCGGACCTTGAGGGCCGGATGGCTATTCTTAAAAGGAAAGCCGAGTGCGATGGCATTCTGATGTCTGAAGACGTTATGGCTTATATTGCAGAGAACGTTACTTCAAATGTCAGAGAGCTTGAAGGAACCCTAATTCGGCTTCTCGCCTATTCTTCCATTAGCGGAAGCGAGATAGATATCAATATGGCGCGGGAGGTTCTGAGCCATTATCACAACGGTTCTGAGAAAAAGAGCCTTGGCCCGACGAGAATATGCAAAGAAGTAGCTTCTGTTTTCGGCGTAGATGAAACATCGATGCAGAGTAAGCGTAGAACCCAGCCTCTTGCGCTGGCCCGCCAGGTAGCGATGTTCTTATGCAGAGAGATGACGGACAATTCTCTCAAAACCATTGGCCTCTATTTTGGGGGCAGGGATCATTCCACTGTAATTCATGCGGTTAAGCTAATTAGCGAAAAGATGAAATCGGATCGCAACCTTTCTGTTAAGATAGAGCAAATTAAAAATGGTCTTTGACGGTTTAAATCATACCAATTTCAAAAAATCCTGTTCTCCAGACAGGATTTTTTCTTTGGAAGCCGTTAGTATTATCTTAATAAGAATGTGGATAAGTTACTTTTCTTGTTGTTAATTGCCTTCTTTTCCACGGTGTTTCTTTTTTCATTGATAACCCTTTATTTTTCAACATTTGCCCACATGGGGATTGTTAGTTTCTTTTTTTGATAACTCCTTTTTAGTGTTGAGGTTGTGTAGTTATCCACATTTATCAACAGCTCTACTATTACTACTAATTTTTCTTATTTAGAATAACTTAATAATTATCTTACTAAAGAGGAATTCGTTCGTTTTGTGTTGATTTTTTTCCTTCGGTGCATTAGATTGGAGAAAATATGGATTATAATAATATAGGAGGAAAGATGGAATTTACCTGCAGCCGGTCGGAATTTTACGAGGTTCTCGGAAATGTTCAATCGGTTATTCCAAGCAGATCTGCTCATCCGGTTTTGGCAAATGTTCTGATAACCGCCGATGAAAAGAAGGTTAGAATCCTCGGCACCGACATGGATGTTACCATGGAGGGAATTATCGATTCCGAGGTAAAAAGTTCTGGCAGTTACGCTTTGCCGGCCAAAAAACTTTTCGAACTAATGAGAGAATTCGGCCCCGGAGACATCGAGGTTTCGAGGGAAGGAAGCCGAATTAAGCTCGTTCAGGGTTTCGGAAGATTCTCGGTAAGCGGCGTAGAAAGGGAAGACTTCCCCCACGATGACCTTATGAAAGAGGGAGATAAGAAATTCTCAATTACTGTTAAGGATATGAAGAGGATGCTCGACAAAACCGGGTATTCTATATCTGCTGATGTTGCCAGAATTGCTCTCTCCGGGCTTCTGGTGAAATTTACTTCGAACTCGGCTATAGCTGTGGCCACCGACGGCCATCGTCTGACGATGCTCAAGAAAGAGATTGAGATTAAGAATGGAGAAACAGACGACGTTGAGATTCTGATTCCTGCTAAAACGGTAGGGTATTTGAGCAAGATGATAGGCGAAGGTGAAGGAGTGGTGGAAATAACCGTAGGCACCGGAACAGTCAGATTTGCGGTTGGAGGGTATGTTCTCACTAGCAAACTGATAACAGAGAGATTCCCTAATTTCGAACAGGTGATACCGAAGGATAATACCAAGGCTCTAATCGCCGAGAAGAAGTCCTTCCTGTCGGCCGCTAAAAGAGCCGCGGTTATGTCGAATCCTTTGACTCATCTGATAAAGATGGATATTGAGGAGAACAAGGTAGAACTCTCCAGTTCCGACTACGATGTAGGCGGCGAGGCTTTCGAAAAAGTGATAGTAGAATATACAGAAGAGCCTATGAAGATAGGTTTCAACTCGACTTATTTGCTGGAAATTCTGCGTCATCTCGATTCTGAAGAGGTGAAGTTCCTGATGAAGAATACTCTTTCATCGGCGCTTATCATGCCTATACCTCAGGAAGAAGGGGAGGAATATCTCTCCATTCTAATGCCCCTTCGCCTGCCGGAGGAGGAAGGTTGATTTCTTCACTCCGCCTCCACTCATTCAGGGCATACGAAGAGGCGGAGCTCGATTTCGACCCGAATTTCAACCGAATTGTCGGGAAGAATGGAGTCGGCAAGACGAGTTTGCTCGAAGCCGTAGCCCATCTGGGTTATGGAAATTCACCGTGGTCGGGCAGAACTGTGGATGTGATAAGAAGCGGAAGCGATTTTGCAGTTATTCATGGTCAAGGTTCGAGCAGACAACAGGATGTTAAAATCAAGATTAAGCGCGGAAGCAGAAAAGAAGTGTATCTGCGCGATAAAAGGATCCCCCTGATGTCGGAACTTCTGGGGGTTTTTCCTGTTACCGCGGTAGGTCCACAAGAGATAGAGCTGGTTAAAGGCTCTCCATCGATTCGCAGGAAGATGCTCGACAGCGTCCTCTGTCAGATAGATTCGGTTTACACTGATAACCTCTCCCGTTTAAAAAAACTCATTTTAGACAGAAATTCAGCTCTCAAAGGAGTTAGAAGCGGGGAGATGAAGGGTGGGCATATCCTGATAGACTCGATCGATGAGACATTGGCGTCGTCTGCGGCGCGGGTGATGGAGAAAAGAGGATTACTGATAAAACAGCTCTATACCAAAAGTGCGGAGATATATAATGAGATGACCGGCGGCAGGGGCGGCGAACTTAATCTCGAATATAAACCAACGGTGGATGTTGAAGGCAAAGGGGTTGGCGAGATAGAAGAAGGTTACTACACAAAGCTCTCCGCAAGAAGAAAAAGGGATCTGGACACGGGAGAGACGGTGATAGGGCCGCATCGGGATGAACTGTATTTCGGCAAAGACGGCGAGGATATGGCACGATTTGGAAGCTGGGGACAGGCGCGGGCGGCTTCCCTTGCTGTTCTGCTGGCCTCGACGGAAATTATTAACTTGAAGGTGGAAAACAAAGCGACCTTGCTTCTTGACGATTGTTTCGCCGAACTCGACCCGGAAAACACGCAGAGATTTGTTGAAATAGCGGCGCGATACGGTCAGGTAATGTTGGCCTCCCCCAGAGAGATCGATCCGCCCGAAGGCAAAAAAGGCGCTTTGTTTTTGTTCGACCGGACGGGAATGATTAGGAGGAACAACTGATGGCAAAAGGGCACAAGATGGAGTCCATCGGGCAGATAATCAAACGGGTTCTCGCCCGGCAAGGTTTGGAAAAAGGGCTTAAGGAGGGCGAGGTTTTAGCTCGGTGGGAAGAGATTGTGGGAGAAAAGGTAGCGAAGCATACCGAAGCCGTAGCCCTCGAATCAGGAATTCTTTTCATCAAAGTAAACGATTCGACGTGGAGGAACGAGCTTTCGCTGATGTCCGAGGTACTGAAAGACAAAATAAACGGGGAATTTGATGAAATCAGGGTGGACAGAATCCATCTGATTTAGTATATTGTATAGTTTGAAACACTTTATTTACTTTACTTTGAGGTGATTTAGTTGGCTAAAGATGTTAATAGAAAATATGATGCCAGTTCAATTAAGGTTCTCGAGGGACTGAGCGCTGTTAGAAAAAGACCTGCTATGTATATCGGTTCTACCGGGCCGGCGGGGTTACACCATCTCGTGTATGAGGTGGTCGATAACTCCATCGATGAAGCTCTTGCGGGAGAATGCGATAATATTAACGTAACTATCCACGCGGAGGGGTCGGTTACTGTCGAGGATAACGGAAGCGGAATCCCTGTGGATATGCATCCCACGGAAAAACGTCCGGCGGCCGAGGTTGTGATGACCAAACTTCACGCCGGCGGAAAATTCGACAACAACGCATACAAGGTCTCCGGCGGACTTCACGGCGTGGGTGTAAGCGTAGTCAATGCCCTCACTGAGAGTCTCGAGCTTATCGTGTGGAAAGAGGGAGACGTTTACCGTCAGACTTACTCGAGAGGCGTCCCTCAGATGGAACTGAAAAAAGAGGGAAAGACCAAAAAGTCTGGAACAAAAATCACGTTCACGCCGGACAAGGAGATTTTCGAGGATACGAACCTCTCGTTCGACACTTTATCATCGCGTCTTAGGGAACTGGCTTTTCTCAATAAGGGTATAACTATTACCATCCGTGACGAGCGTGTGGACGAAGAGGGCCAAACCAAGCCTCGTGAGAATGTGTTCCATTATAAGGGCGGCATCGCCGAGTTTGTTGAATATCTGAACGCCGCAAGACAGACCATCGGAAACAAGCCTTTCTACTTCGAAAAGGAATCGGAAGGGATTATGGTAGAGATAGCTATTCAGTTCAACGATAGCTACAATACGACTCTTTATACCTTTGCAAACAACATCAACACCGTTTCCGGCGGAAGCCATGAGACGGGGTTTAAGTCCGCTCTAACGAGGGCTTTGAACAATTACGCCAAAGACAAGAAGCTAATCAAAGACGACAATATGAGTATCAGCGGCAACGACGCCCGTGAAGGCCTTGTGGCCGTTGTTTCCGTGAAGATTCCCGACCCGCAGTTCGAGGGTCAAACCAAAGCGAAGCTGGGAAATTCCGAAGTCAAAGGCATCGTTGACAGCCTCTTTTATGAAGAGCTGATGGCGTATCTCGAAGAAAATCCGAGTATCGGCAAGATGGTTGTTAATAAGGTTCTCAGCGCGATGCACGCTCGTGAAGCCGCACGAAAAGCACGGGATCTTGCCAGAAGAAAAACAGCTCTCGACACAGCCGCACTGCCTGGAAAACTCGCGGATTGCCAGAGCCAGAACCCCGAGGAATGCGAGATATTTATTGTTGAGGGTGATTCGGCGGGTGGAAGCGCTAAACAGGCGCGAGACAAGAAATTCCAGGCTATTCTGCCTCTGCGGGGAAAAATTTTGAACGTCGAAAAGGCACGGTTCGATAAGATGCTCAAAAACGAGGCAATTCGAACCCTGATAACCGCCATGGGTTGCGGAATCGGCGACGATGATTACGACGTTGAAAAACTCAGATACCATCGAATTGTGATTATGACCGACGCGGACGTTGATGGCGCGCATATTAGGACTCTACTGCTGACATTCTTCTTCCGGAATATGCCGGACCTCTTGGAACGCGGGTTTCTCTACATAGCTCAGCCGCCTTTATATAAGGTAAAATACGGCAAGACGGAACATTACATTCTCGACGAGGAGAAGATGAACCGTTTCCTGATAGAACGCGGCGCGGATGCTCTCACTCTGGTTGGCGAAGACGGCGAACAGCTCACCGGCAAAAAGTTAGTGAAATATCTCGACTCCATAGCTAACTTCGGCAGAATTTGCAACTTCTTCGTGCGCAGGGGTTATCCGAGGGACATTATCGAAGCACTGGCCCTCGCGGAAGGACTCGACGACAAGTCTATCGAAGATCAGGTTGCACTTATAGACATCCTTGGGGAGTTTGCCAAGAATGTCCGCAAACTCGGTTACGAAGTGAAATACCATACCGAGCGGGACGAGGAACATGTGGCGTGGAAGGGTATAGTCGAATACGAGAAAAGAGAAATTCAGGGAACCCTGAAATTAGATTTTGAACTGATGGATTCTCCGGAATACTTGCAGTTGAAAAAATCGTTGTCCCCCCTGACAGATTTCGCCCGTCCGCCTATCACCTGCGTATATGAAGAGGAGATTCAGGAATTCGCGAGATATAGCGATATTCTGAATTTTGTGTTCACAGCCGGCAGAAAAGGGATGAAGATACAGCGCTACAAAGGTCTCGGTGAGATGAACCCGGACCAGCTCTGGGATACTACAATGAATCCGGAAGATCGCAGACTTCTTCAGGTGCGTATGGAAGACGCGGCGGCGGCGGACGTTATTTTCTCGACTCTTATGGGCGACAGCGTCCCGCCGAGACGGAGTTTCATCGAACAGAACGCTCTCGATGTGAGAAATCTGGATGTTTAATTAGAAACAGAATAGGAACACGGACAGATGAAACCATTATTAATTATGGCGGTTGCAGTTGTGCTTGCATTTTTTCATTTCGGATGCGGCGGCCCGAAGGTCAGTCATTATGAAGAATCGAGAATAACCTCCATGGCATGGGCCGGAGATACGCTAATCGCATATTCGAAGATTACCGAGCGAGGCTTTCTTGCCGAGGGGATAAAACGAAACCCGAAGATAAGTATCAACCTGTGGATTGCCGAAGTGAATCCAGGCCTAGGGAAGATAGACACAACATATATGCTTAAAGAAATCCCGTCGCCTCTCGGAAGAATAGAATTTTTCCCAGGCGGCGAGAATCTTCTATATGCCGCAGAAGACGGTGTTTGGAGAATGAACTTGAGCAACGGCGAGAGGACGCGATTTTTCACACATCCTTCTTTTATCGATTTACCTTTGGAAATCAATGTAGGCCCGGGCGAGGATTATTCAGCTATCGTTGTGAATGCTGAAGGAATGCCTGCTTCGGAAGGCCTTCTCGATCTTTTCATGATAGAGACCGAGACTGGAATTCTCGTTTTTCATACCGATTCTCTTCTCGATTCAAGAAGCTTTGCATGGAGCAGTCACGATTGTATATCATATATTCAGCCTGACCCATGGAATGAAGGTAAGAATGTTATTATGCAATTCGGTGTTACCGACTGTATCATCCAACCTTCCGATATGACCGAGGAAGAAGTTATCTGCAACTGTCCTCAGCCGAATCTTTCCAGTTCCGGCAGGTGGCTGGCATATGAGAACACCGGACAGCTGAAGATAAAGGAAAACGGGGAATAAGTATGACAATAGGGCGAACGAAATTTGCCCCCGAGCTTAACGAGAAGCAACTCGAGGGGGTCCTCGCCACCGAGGGCCCCGTTCTTGTTTTAGCCGGCGCAGGTAGCGGCAAAACTCGGTTATTGACATACAAAATAGCCCATATTATTCTTGAATTAGGAATCGATCCTGGGTCTATTTTGGGCGTTACTTTTACGAATAAGGCCGCCGGCGAGATGAAGGAAAGGGTGAAAAAACTCTGCGGCGAAAGCCTGAAAGGAATCTGGCTGGGCACTTTCCATTCCATCTGCGGAAGAATACTTCGGAGGGACGGCCATTTGGTTGGGCTTAAGGAGAACTATTCCATATACGATGCCGACGACCAGAAGCGACTGATGCGGGACATCATGTCCGACGCCGGAGTGGACACAAAATCCCAAAGCCCAAAATCCGTTCTCGGATGGATATCGAATAAAAAGAACGGCCTCTACGACGCGGAAACATACCTCTCCGGCGCTATCGCCCAGAAAGAAAAGACCTATGCCGGCCTTTGGGTAGCATATCAGAACGCATTGCGGTCGAACAACGCCGTAGATTTTGACGATATGATAAACCTCACCGTGAAACTTCTTCGCGAGCACATAGATGTTCGGGATTATTATAGAAACAAATTTCAATATCTTCTTGTCGATGAGTTTCAGGACACGAACCGTGCCCAGTATGAATTTGTGAAACTGCTGACCGGCCCGAACACGAATATTACTGTAGTAGGCGACGACGATCAGTCTATATACGGCTGGCGCGGCGCCGATGTCCGCAATATTCTCGAATTCCCCGGCGACCACAAGGAAACGACGGTTATCCGCCTCGAACGCAACTACCGGAGCACAGCGAATATCCTGAAAGCCGCAAGCTGTGTGGTGGCGCATAATAAATCCCGCCACGAGAAGTCTTTATGGACAGAGGATCTGCCGGGAGATTCCATCAGCCTCTGGGCGGTGCCGGATGAATACGCCGAAGCGAAAGTTATCGCCGAGTCGATTAAGGGAGAACTGGACAACGACATTCCGGGATGCGAGATAGCTATCCTATACCGCGTAAACGCCCATTCGCGCCTTTTGGAGGACACTCTGCGCAAAGCGAATATTCCCCACATTATAGTCGGCGGAATACGGTTTTATGAGCGGGCTGAAATCAAGGACATTCTCGCTTATCTAAAACTAATTCACAATCCAGACGACGATTTGAGTTTCAAGCGCATAATCAATATGCCCCGCCGCGGTGTGGGAGTGAAATCCATGGCCGGTCTGCAGGAAATTGCGGGCGCAAACCATATGAGCCTCTATTCCGCAACGATGAACGCCGATTTATCCGATTTTTATTCGAAGTCGAAAGAGGGATTTGCCCAGTTCGCGAATCTGATGGAGCATTTGTTTATGTTCGCAAAAGAAAAGGACGTGGGCGAGCTTATCGGCGAAGTGGCCCGGAAAAGCGGATATATCGAGATGCTGAAGGAAGACGGCGGTGTCGAGGCAAGGGCTCGGTTGGACAATATCTCGGAGCTTATCAATTCCGGTATCGAATTCGCGAACACCCACCCGGAAGATCCTTCGCTGACGGCGTATCTCGCGGAGACCGCTCTGATATCGGACATCGACCAATACGAGGAGGACGAAGAATCTGTAAGTTTGATGACCGTCCATTCGGCCAAAGGGCTTGAATTCGATGTGGTCTATATATGCGGTCTTGAAGACGGTCTTTTTCCCATCGCCCGGGCTATGGAGACACAGGAGGAACTGGAAGAAGAGCGTCGGCTGTTTTACGTTGCGGTTACTCGTGCCCGCAAGAAGGTGCATTTGCTTTATGCCGGCATGCGCCACCGTTTCGGCGAGGAGATGACGGGTATTCAAAGCCGTTTCATCGACGAGGTTCCTAAAAATCTCATGACTACAGAACAGGAAATCCGTCGCGAACGCCATCGGGAAGACGCCCCGAGGCTAACTCCAGGTCGCGGGAAAAGGGCGGAAAAGGCCGGCGCAATTTCGCCGGGAACAGTCGTTGAGCATCCATTTTTCGGGCGCGGTGAGGTTCGGGCTATGAAGGGATGGGGCGACAACGCGGTTCTCACTATAGCTTTCCCGAAATACGGCATTAAAAAGGTTCTGATGAAATACGCCGATTTGTCGATAGTGCGGAGTTAATTGATTCTCGGGGAGCCTTTGTCGGTCAGATTTGAGATGAGCCTGTCTTTGGTTCTGTCATAGTTGGGTTTTGCCGTGAAACTGGCTATAGATGACGATCTCGCCCCGGGAATTTCCTCGATTAGGTAGTAATTGCGAGTCCCCCCGACCACCCGTGTCTGCAGATAATACTTGAAATATAGCTTGTTCTGGTAATAGACCCAGAATTCCCAAAGCCAACCCTCAGCGGTTACCTTTTTTTCATTCTCGAAGGAGAGGACGGCGTAATCGCCCGCCTTAAATTCCTCGATAGGCTCCTGCTTTACTTTTACAGTTACGTGCCTGCCGTAATATGTCTTCGCGCAACCAGAAAGGGCGATAATCATAAAAAAAATAATGGCAATGTATGCTCTTTTCATCTTAACTCCGCGAAAAAACTTGAAATAGCGTGATGCGTGGGTATATTGTGTTTGTAAGGATATTAAAAGATCTCTAACAATAGATTAATGAAGGTAATCCCCGAGCGGTTGCGGACACCGCCATGACCCCAATTGGGCGAGCGGCGCCAAAATACAGACGGTGGTTGTAAAAGCCTTTATGTTCCCTTTAGGGGGAGATCTATGATCGTCCTTACATGCCGACCGCAAGGTCGGCTTTTTTTATTCCTCTTTTTTGGACTCGGCTTTCGGCTTTTCTTCGTCGGGAGGCAGAAGGCCGATTTCCTTTTTTATCTTGGTCATTATCTCGGTGGCGATGTCGTCGTTTTCTTCGAGGAAATCGCGGGCGTTTTCGCGTCCCTGGCCGAGTTTGATGTCGCCGTAGTTATACCAGGTGCCCTTTTTGCCAACTATCTTCAAATCTACGCCCATATCGATAACTTCGCCCATCAGGGAGATGCCCTTGCCGTAGATGATATCGAACTCGGTCTTTTTGAAAGGGGGCGCCAGCTTGTTTTTGACCACCTGCACGTAGGTTTTGCTACCGATTGGGTCGTCTTTGACCTTGATTGTAGCCCCTTTGCGAATATTAATCCGAATGCTGGAGTAGAATTTTAGGGCGACGCCGCCGGATGTAGTCTCCGGGTTGCCGAACATCACACCGATTTTCATTCGAGTCTGGTTCACAAAAAGGACTGCGGTTTTGGATTTATTGATTGCGCCGGTGAGTTTGCGGAGAGCCTGGCTCATCAGCCTCGCCTGAGCGCCAACCTGCCTGTCTCCCATGTCCCCTTCTATTTCGGCTTTTGGAACCAATGCGGCTACGGAGTCGATTACGACTATGTCGATAGCGCCGCTTCGAACGAGGGTTTCGCATATTTCCAATGCCTGCTCGCCGTTGTCCGGCTGAGCAACCCACAGGTTTTCGATATCTACACCGAGGGCCTCGGCATAATTAGGATCCATCGCGTGTTCGGCATCGATGAAAGCGGCTAATCCGCCCGCTTTTTGAGCCTCCGCGATGACATGAAGGGATAGGGTGGTCTTTCCCGATGCCTCCGGCCCGAAAATTTCGCTGACTCGGCCTCGGGGAATTCCGCCGATACCGAGGGCGGCGTCCAAAGAAAGGGAGCCGGTGCTGATAGCCGGCACTTTCCGAACTTCGGTGTTGTCGCCGAGGCGCATGATAGAGCCATCGCCAAAAGCCTTGTGAATATGCTCTACCGCAAGATCGAGCGCTTTGTTTTTCATTTTATCGTCAGCCGACATCTTTCCTCCATGTCAAATTAGATTGTCTAACCAGTATAGTATAATAGTTTTTTGACGGATTTAAAGGCAAATATTACTCTTTTGGCCTGCAAGCCGGGAATTATTTGAGGCTGAATTCCCGCATGGGGGTATAAATACTGCCGTGCGGGGTCAGTTCGCTTTTCATGAAGATAATTTTGTCCGCGGTGAAGTCGATAGGTTCGATTTCCAGTCTGTTAATTTTCTCGATTAACTCGTCCGCGCCCCTTGGGTTACGGATTCTGCCGACTGTCAGATGGGGCGAGAAGCGTCTCTTTTCATGCGGGAAACCATGTTTGAGCATTGCGTTATCGATGGTTCTGGCTATAAGCTCGAGAGCCTCGGTCTCACCGGAAATGCCTGCCCAAACTACTCGAGGACTTTTCCCGCCGAAAGTGCCCACGCCGTCCAGGCGAAGGTTCAACGGTGCGATACCCTCGATAACGAAGGCGATGTCGTCGGCGATGGCCTCGATGCGGTCAGCAGGAGTGTCGCCGAGAAATTTCAATGTTAAATGGATATTATCCGCCTTGACCCATGAGCAACGGACGTTGCATCTGCGTAGTTTTGATGTGATTTCCCCTTCGATAGCAGTTTGAATACTTGCCGGAATTTCCATCGCGATAAAGGTTCTGATCTTGTCGTTGCCGGCCATTAAATCGCCTCGCTTCCGTCTTCCCATGGGTGAGAATCGTATTTTCCCACGAGTTCGAGCCAGAGCATAGCTAAGGCCGCCTGTGATGTGCGATATCTGTGGTCTTTCCTTCCCCGGGTGAACCGGTTTTTGCGGACGAGAATTCGTTCCGGGGTGCGGAGGGCATAGAACACCGTCCCGACAGGCTTTTCCGGAGTTCCGCCCGATGGGCCGGCTATTCCGGTGGTGGACATCGCATAATCCGTGCGGTATCTCTTCGCCGCGCCTTCCGCCATCTGACCCGCGACTTCGGCGGAAACCGCGCCATAGGTTTCAATATCATCTTTCGAGACACCCAGAATTTCCGCTTTTGACTCGTTCGAATACGTTACTGCGCTTCCCATAAACCATCCGCTCGCGCCGGGAACATCGATTATTCGCGACGCCAAAAGCCCGCCAGTGCAACTTTCCGCGCATGCGAGAGTTTCCCCCCTCGATTCGAGAATTTTCCCGATAACCGCAGGAAGGCTCTTTTCGTTCGTAGAATATATCCAGGGGGCAAGGGTTTCTTCGATGATGCGAAGTTTTTCCTCGGCGGAAATGTCGTCGGGGTTCATGGTCATGCGAATTTCCACGCCGAGGTTGCCGGGGTAAGATCCGATTCCCGCGGTGTCAAGATCACCGAGGGCAGAGGTTAGCTTTTCGAACATAGCGCTTTCGGGCAGGCCGGTGGTGTAAAACACCTCGACACGCTTAGTTTCGACATCGCCCATAGAAGAAAGGACCGGCAGGAGCTGGTTTTCGAAGATGTCTTTCATCTCAGGAGGCACACCGGGGAGGGCTATCAGAAACTTGCCATCGCGTTCCAGAAGGAGTCCCGGAGCCACTCCGACGCTATTCGGGAGAATTCTCGCGCCCTCGGGAACGTAGGCTTCGCGGCGGACATTTTCCGGCATGGCGATTCCGCGGTCGGCGAAGATGTCTTTGATTTTCGCGAAATAGTTCTCATCGAATGTAAGCACGGCGCTAAGGGCCTTTTCGATGGCCTCGCGGGTCATGTCGTCGTCGGTGGGGCCGAGGCCGCCGGTGGTTAGGACTATGTTTGCGGAAGAGAGGGAGTCGGAGATTGTATTTGCGATGACGTCGATGTCATCCGGCACGGTAAAGGCTTTTATGGTTTCGATGCCCTTGCTTCCGAGTTCTTTGGAAAGCCACGAAGAGTTTGAATCCACGGTCTTACCCGCGAGGATTTCGTCGCCGATGGTTATGATGATACATTTCATATTAAATCAATAAACCGAGGAAATAATATTCTAACAAAGTGAACCAAAAGAAAGGCGTAAATGCCCGCCACGACGTCGTCGAGCATGATTCCCCAACCGTGGGGAAGGCGTTTTTCCGCAGTTCTTGCGGGTGGAGGTTTCAGAATGTCATAGGCGCGGAAGGCGAGAAAGGCTAAAATCCATAGGGAGATGCTTTTCGGGACGAGAAGGACGGATATCATGCACCCCGCGACTTCGTCTATTACTGTCTTTGAGGGATCCGGACCCCAGTAGTCGCTTGCTTTTTTCGAGATTAAGACGCCCGAGAGGGTTACCGCGATTATCGAAAGCCAGAAAATCCAGTGGGAGGTTGGAAGAAACCACAGAATGACGAATGCCGCCAGGCTTCCTACTGTCCCGGGGGCGACGGGAGAAAAGCCCGTGCCGAAGAAGCTCGCGAGGAGTTTCCATCCGAAACCGCCTGGTTTAGGCGGCGGGGCAGAGGAGGGCGTTTTGATTTTAATCATTACTGAAGACGAAGATCCCGTTCAAATTCGGCGGGGCTTGTGGCGTTTGCGAGGGCGTCCTCGTAGGTTATCAGGCCATTTTTGTATAGTTTCATTACGGCCTGGTCGAAGGTCTGCATACCGTATTCGGAGCCGCCCTGAGCTATGTATCTGGTGATGTCCTCGCGCTTTTTATCGTCGAGGATGCATGCGCGAATTGTGGTTGTAACGACCATGACCTCTGCGGCGAGGATTCTGCCCTTGTTGTCGGCTCTTCGCACGAGGCGCTGAGAGATTATCCCGCGCAGGTTCGCGGCGAGTTGCGCCTGCACCTGCTGATGCTGATGTTCCGGGAAATAGCTTATGATGGAGTTTATGGTCTCTTTGGTATCGACAGTGTGGAATGAGGACAGGACGAGATGTCCGGTCTCTGCCGCGCGGATTGCCGTGTTGAGAGCTTCCACGCCTCGAAGCTCGCCGATCATTATGACGTCAGGGTCTTCGCGCATGGCCGCACGCATTGCCTCGTTGAAATTAGGCGAATCGACACCGATTTCCCGCTGATTTATAATGCTCTTATCGTCCTGATGCACGAACTCGATGGGATCTTCGATGGTGATTATGTGTTTGCGCCGGTTTTTGTTCATGTGATCGACCATAGAGGCCAGGGTCGTGGATTTGCCGCTTCCGGTGATTCCTGTAACCAGCACGAGGCCGCGGTTTTCCATTGCGAATTTTTTGGCCTCTTTCGGAATATTGCCCTCGTCGATGTTAGGTATTCTCGTGGGAATGTATCTCATGGCAAGGCAATAATTGCCTCGGGATTTGAAAATATTGACGCGGAACCTGGCACGTTCGCCTATATCGTAAGTGGTGTCGATTTCCGATAGGGAGTTAAAACGCCTGTTTTTTGAGGCGTTCATTACGGTAAATGCTATTGAGCTGGTGTCTTGAGGTTTCAGCGGGGCCGATTTAGCTACCATAAGCTCGCCGAAAATTCGCACCACGGGCGGGCTTCCGACTTTGAAGTGGATATCGCTCGCCCCCTTCTGAACAGCAGAAAGCAAAAATTGATCGATATTCATATCTACCTCGATTCAGGTTTTAAATTCAAACCTGTTATATTACATAATATAAGTTATTAAATTAAGATGCGCAACAGATTTGAGCAGAGAGGTGAAAACCGGCTTTATCAGGCGATTCCGTCGGATTCCATGATGTCGTCGAGGTCGTCGAGGCTTTCGAGGAGGACATCGCGCGCCTTGCTTCCCTGGAACGGCCCGACGATACCGGCCTGTTCGAGCTGGTCGATGATGCATCCCGCTCGGGTGTATCCTACACGGAGTTTTCGCTGAAGGAAGCTGGTTGAGCCCTGCTGATACATGACCACGATTTTTGCGGCTTCCCAGAAAAGCTCGTCTCGCTCCATGGAGATAGCGAGGGATGTCGCGGCCTCGTCGAAATCGAGCATACGGTCTGGGAAGGGGTTCGGGAAGGTGCGCAGGTATTTCACGATGCGCTCGGTTTCAGCGGTTGTAACGAGGCATCCGTGGATACGGTTCGGTTCGGCGAAACCACTTGGGAGGTAGAGCATGTCGCCGTAGCCGAGAAGTCTTTCCGCTCCGCCCATATCGAGGATTGTCCGGCTGTCGATTTTCGACCGGACTTTGAAGGCCATTCGGCTGGGGAAATTGGCTTTTATCAGCCCGGTTATGACGTCCACGCTTGGGCGCTGAGTGGCTATCACGAGATGGATTCCTACTGCGCGCGCCATCTGCGCGAGGCGGGCGATAGGTTCTTCGATTTCGCCGGAAACGGCCACCATAAGGTCCGCCAGCTCATCGATAAGGACCACGACGTAGGGAAGTTTTTCCATTCCTTCCTCGCCGCGTTCTTTGGCCAATTCATTGTAACCGGCGATGGATCGGACGCCAACTTTACTGAGCATCTTGTATCGCGAATCCATTTCTTCAACTGCCCAGTTGAGGGCGAGGGCGGCGTTTTTCGGCTCGACAACGATGGGCGAGGTCAGGTGAGGGATGTCGCTGTAAACCGAAAGTTCAAGGCGTTTCGGGTCGATCATCACCAGACGCAGGTCTTCCGGGCTTTTGGAATAGAGGAGGCTTGATATGATTGTGTTGATGCAAACGGATTTTCCGCTTCCGGTTGCTCCAGCAATCAGCAAGTGGGGCATCTTTGCGAGATCTACCACTGCGGGTGAACCGTCCACGCGTTTGCCGAGGGCCAGCGGCAGGACATAATTCGATTTTGCGAAGCTGTCCGATGCGAGGACGGATTTGAGTCGGACGGTTTCAGTCTGGTCGTTGGGGACTTCTATGCCCACAGCGCCTTTGCCGGGAATGGGCGCGACGATACGGATGTCCTGGGCCTTTAGCGCGAGGGCGATGTCGTCGGCGAGGTTGGCAATACGGCTAACTTTGACTCCGACAGCCGGTTCCAGCTCGTATCTTGTGATAACGGGGCCGGGGCAAATTTCGCGAATCTCGCCGTCAACCTTGAAGCTTCGAAGGGTTTCTATTAGCTGTTTTGCCCTCTCTCTCAGAACGGAATCGGAAAGCTCCGAATCGACTTTTTCCTGATTAATCAAAAGATCCAAACCGGGCGGCGTGAAGCGGTATGGCCCTTTTGGCCTTTCGGGGACGCGATCGACCACGCCTGCCGTTGGTTTTTTGGGTGCGGGTTCGTCGCGGCGGTCGGGTTTGTCTATGTTGTCTCCGGGTTTATCGAGGGGAATCGGTTCCGGCATAGGCGCTTCGTGGCCGTTTTTTATTTCGTCGTCGTCGCCGGAAAGGCTTTGTTGAACCATCTCAGTAATTTCTCTTTCCTTTTCCGGTGTGATGGAAAGGGGCGGTTCGACATGTCTGTTTTCGATAGGTTTTTCCGGGGGCGGTTGAATTTTTTTCGGGTCAATAGGCTCTGCGCGCGGCGGCGGGGGCGGCGGAGTATGAGTTTCGGAGCTTTTCGTCGGAAGATGTTCCGCAGACTGCCGTTCCCGTGCGGAGCGAATGATTGTTGGCGAGAAGGAAAACTCCATCTTAGAAGCTTTGCCTTCGTATTCCGGCTCCGGCAGATCCTCTTCTATACCTCTTTTTATAGGGGTCTGTTCAATCTCGTCCTGGCTGTTTTCACCAGGGATAATGCTTCCGGTAATGCCGTTATACTGTTTTTCTGATTTGTTTTTGTATTTCGCGATGACATCTTCGCGAGACTCCGCCTGGCGCGCTTCTTTGCGCTTTTTCCGCGCGGCGATAGCTGTCCGCGCTCCGAGAATTCCCTTATATGCCGAATCCAGCGTGGCTCTAAAATCGAGCCGTGTAACAGCCGCGATAAAAAGCCCGAAAAGGCCGATACCCACAATATACGCGCCTACATTGCCCACAGCGCCTTTCATTGTCTCGGCCAGTTCCGCGCCGTAATTGCCTGTTATGGCCGAGGCCAATGTGCCTCCCGGCAAAGCCAACAGCATGGCCAAAATACCATGTCCTGCGACTAATTCGCCTGTAACAACCCATGTTCTTTTCGGTGGGAGAAGAAACAAACGTGCGCCTCCCAAAATAATTAGCAATAGGGGGATTAGAATAGCAAAATAGCCGAAGGTGTTTATCAGGATATTCGATGTCATGGCGCCTGCGGGGCCGCCCCAGTTCATTATCGGGCGGGGGGGTGGGTAGATGAAGCCGTCGGCGGGGAAAAAGTCATAGTTGCTATGGGAAAAAATAGACAGCATAATCCACACGCCAAGAAGAATCATAGCGGATCCCGACAGAATGCGCCTTAGAGTGTTACGGGAGGGGTTGTTTTTTGGTGTTTTTTTGGCCATGAGAAGTTATATAGTGGTGTAACTCGAAGAAAGACAAGAGAATCCAATAATCACCTAATGTTATACTCTAATATATGATAACGAACGGCAAATGTCAATACGCAAAAAAAAATTCTTGCGATATCCACACGGTGGGGCGTCGCGCCTTCGCCGCCGGAGGAAAATCGTTATTTATCCAGAAAACCCAGTCGGCGGGGAAAGCGGGCAAATCGGCCTCGGAAATTGAGACAGCACAGATGTTTGCGGTTCATACTGTGAAATTTGAATGAATCACGAAATCGAAGTGGCCGATTTGCCCATGCGCACGAGGCCGAGATTAATTCGCGGTGCGGATTGGGAAAAAAGAGAGAGTGTCGAATTTGAGATAGACAGGGATTCAACGGGCCTCGAGCGCGCGACGCCCCACAGCGCGGGTCTGAAGGCCGTTCCGGAAGCTCGGGAGAGGCGGTGTTCCAAAATTGCGAAAGCGTAACACTTTAAAACGAAACAGTGTTACTCGCCGGGTTCTACGTAACCTATATATGGCAGTCCGCGATGGCGTTCGTTGTAATCGAGACCGTAGCCGACTACGAACTTGTTGGGGATTTCGAAACCGTAGTAATCGACTTTGAGGTCGAAGGGGCGATCGATGTCTTTGAGAAGCATGGTGGCGATACGGACAGAGGCCGGGTCGCGCTGTTTGAGGAGTTTCACCAGTTTGAAAAGGGTTAGACCTGTATCGACTATGTCTTCGACGAGGATTAGATGACGCCCGATTATCGGCGTGTCGAGGTCTTTGGTGATTTTTATGTCGCCGGAAGATTCCGTGCCGACATAACTCGACGCGCCCAGGAAATCCAGCGTGAAAGGGGTGTGAAGGCTTCGGACCAGGTCTGCGGCGAACACGAAACCGCCTTTTAGAACGACCGCGATAATCGGGTCGAGGCCTTTGTAATCGGCGTCGATTTGCTTCGCTACTTCCCGCACACGCTTGCCGATATCGACGTTTGGAATTAACTCTTTTACTTCGTAGTTGTCCATTGTATTCTCCCGCTTAGGTTTTAGTTAAAAGGTTTTTACCGAGAGGACCTTCGTATGAAACATATAGCTCAAAAAGTGATGTTCCACGGGTCAGAAGCCCTACGAGGGGCGAAAAAATAGGCATTTCGGCTTCGAAAAGCACGGGCACGCTTTCCCTAAGAAGCCTTGGTATGCCTTTGCGTGTCAGTTGCCGAAGAAGATTATTCCGGCCGCCGGTTGTGTCGCCATGCTTTGGAAGACGTAAGGTCAAAGCGCCTCCGCGGTAGGGCAGGCGAACATCGCCGGAGTTTTTTAAAAGGGACAAAACACCTTGCTCGCCGGGAAGCCTTACTCTTTCTCCGATTTGGATATCGATTGGAGAAATAGGCTTCAGGTCTTTGAAAATGAAAAAGATAGAATCATTGTATTCGAGATGCGCGCCCTCCGCGATAGGATAACGGCGGCCTTTGCGGGACGTCTCGATATCCGCCCAGAGGCGCTCGATGGTGTCGAAACTCAAAGATGTTAGGCCGATGTCCAGCTCTAATAAGGCTGAGCGGACGATTTCGCCGAAACCCCAGAAAGACTCTAACGCTTTCGCGGAATCGAAGGCGATTATGTCTCCAAAACTTGCTATAACAGCATTTTCGTAAATAGAAACAGCTTGAGAATCGATGAATTTCGCACAAGCACTGAAAATGTCGGCCTCGCGCCGAAGCCTTTCGAGAGCGCCATCGCCGAAAACCCGTCGAATTTCCGGCAGAAGCATCCAACGGACTCGGTTGCGGGTGTATCGCAAATCCAGATTACTCTCGTCCTCTCGCCAGGATATGGCCTTTGCTCGAAGCCACTTTTCGATGTCTCTTCGGAAAAAGTCCAGCAGGGGGCGAATTATGCCGTCCCGTTCCCGCGGGATTCCGCCAAGTCCCCTCGGGCCGGCGCCTCGAACGAGATTGAACAGGAGGGTCTCGACACAGTCATCCGCGGTATGCGCCGTTGCAATAACCTCGCCGGCAGAAGTGAATTCGCGGAAGATGTTGTAACGAAGCTCCCGAGCGGCTTCCTCGATACCGAGGCAGTGTTTTTCGGAATAATCGACAGTTTCGACTGGGCGGACATCGAGGGGGATTCCGCGCTCCTCGCAGAAATCCCGCACGAAATCAGCGTCAGCACAGCTTTCCTCGCGTATCCCATGATCAATATGAACTGCGGCGAGTCGATTTATGTCGAAGGAGCGATACAGCAATTCCAGCAGAGCGACGGAATCGCATCCGCCGGAAAGGGCGACGCGAAGGGTTTTGCCCTCCAAATCGAACAAGACGAGGGAATCCGAGAAAACGTTGATAAAATCAGCTTCCATATCGAATGATAACACCCGGAGGGAAACATTTCAAGGGAAAAGAGGGGGGTGGGATTTCAGATTTATGATTTTGGATTTATAATTGATGGGGGTTTCGATAAGAATTCGAGTTTGACAATCGCGACGGTTGAGTTTTTGCCTTTCGCGATTGCGAATCGAAGCGACAAAACCTACCGCCCCCCGTCATTGCGAGGCGATGTCCTGAGCCTGTCGAAGGGAGTCCGCAGAACGACGTAACAATTTTTTCTGCACGCCAATAGATTGCTTCGGCAGAAAGCTCCGCAATGACAGCATTCCAACGCCTATTTCGGAACTATCGACTCGATCCAGCTAATCCATTCGTTCAAACCCTCGCCGCTTTTCGACGACAGCTTGAACAGGCGAAGGCGCGGGGTTATTGTCCTTGCGTGTTTGACCGCCTTATCGACATCGAAATCGACGTGCGGCAATAAATCAGTCTTGCTCACGACCATACAATCCGCTCTGCGGAATATAGGCGGGTATTTTTCCGGCTTGTCGTCCCCCTCCGGGACGGAAACAAGCACCACGCGGTAATCCTCGCCCAAATCGAAATCCGCGGGGCATACCAGATTGCCCACATTCTCGACGAAAATCAAATCGAACTCGCCATCCTCGGCGAGATGCCCAAGGGCGTGATGCACTGAGTGGGCGTCCAGATGGCACGCGCCGTCGGTCATTATCGACTGAGAGGGAATATTCATCTTGCGGATTCGCACTGCGTCGTTCTCCGTGGCGACATCCCCCTCGATAACGCCGATACGAAACTTATCCTTCAGTTTATCGATGGTCGCCTCCAAAAGGGCTGTTTTTCCGCTTCCGGGGGAGCTTGTCAGATGAATCATAAACGCGCCCATCTTGCGCAGATGTTCCCGATTGTGCCGGGCTATCTTGTTGTTTGCCGCCAGAAGGTCCTGGCCGATTGGGTCGGCTGTATGGTCATGTTCGTGTTCGTGGCTGTGCTCGTGTTCGTGATCTTCCGGGTTTCCGCAACCGCATGTCAGACACATAATTACCTCGCTTATTCTTCTTTATTAATTATCTCGATATCCTCGATAAAAAGCTCGTTGCCGCCGCCGAATTCCAGTTCGCCCGAACCGCATTTGACGCAAACAAACGTCGCGCGGCTGGCGTTCCAGACATGACTGCAGGCACGACATTTCACTTCGATGAAGGAAGGATCGATTTCGATGGTTGATTCCGCTGTCTTCGGATGCTCCATTCGCACTATCTCCCACGCGCCGATAAGAGCCTCGGGCACCACCGCACGGAAAGGCCCCGCTTTCACGACGATTCGGCCGATACGGACTTCCTCCCCCTGCTCATCCAGCCAGGGGCGAAGGTTTGCCATCATTCCTTTTGCTATCGAAAGCTCATGCATAGGCGTAAAATATAATCATGGATTAGCGTTCGTCAAGGAGCGGGCGGATTTTCCTCGAACATCGCAACGATATTCTCGATTGCCGCATTCACAACATCGCTCATCGGGGCCATCAGGCCTACGGATTTCGGTTCGACCGCGAGGATTCGTATCTCCAAATTCGGCATGAACTGACTCAAATACCCCACCAGCGCGCCGAACCCCGGGCCGTGGGTCGAGGGCATTTCCTGAATCAAATCCTCGGGTGTGAAAACACGAATCTCACCCGGTTCGCCGTCGAAAGCCACGGCGTCGGCGATAATCAGCATAGACGGCGCCATGTCGATAATCTTCCCGACCCAATTTTCCGGAGCGAGACCGCCATTGATACACTTCGCCCAGAAAAGCGGCTTCAGCCTCTCCGCCAACACCGGCCCGAAAGCGTCGTCCCCGGAAATGTCGTTCCCGACGCCGATAATCACGGTGTTCGGGTCAATTGATTTTACCAGTTCTCGAATGTTCATATGAGTAATAATAAACGGAAAATCCTGCGGTTGCGCAATATAAAACACTCAACCGGGAGAGATGTTTTACTTACAGAAGGGTATCTTATGAAGTCGGTTGAGCACGTCGGAGGCGGCAATGCTAAAGCGAGTTCAGGAAGTAAGGTGATTTACTGAAGCGAATCGTGCGAAGCGCGTTGAGCACGATTAAACAGGCACAGCTGATTTCGCCCGCTTTCTTTGGCGCGGTAAAGGGCTTCGTCGGCGCGGCGGATGCATTCGTCGAGGTCGATATCGGCTTCGAATTCACAGAGGCCGAAGGACATTGTAACCGACAGCTGTTGGCCGTCGTATTCGACGGATTTCCCTTCGATTGCGCACCGGAGGGCTTCTGCGGTCTGCATTGCAGTTTCGGCATCGGTGCCGGGAAGCATCATCAGGAATTCTTCCCCGCCCCATCGCGAGGCCAGGCCTTTAGCCTCGACGATTGATTTAATTACGTTTGCGACCTGGATGAGAACCAGGTCGCCGCATTCGTGCCCGTATTTGTCGTTGAACTGTTTGAAGTGGTCTATATCCGAGATAATCAGCGTAAATGGCTTACCGGTCTCATAGAATAGGGATTCCTGCTTACTGATATCGGCCAGAATTCCGCGCCGATTGGGAAGGCAGGTCAGGGTGTCTGTTACGGAGGCCTGTTTCCAGATCTCCGCTTCTTTTTCCCGCTTTTCGATCTCCGCCCGCGCCTCAACCTGGCTGATCATACGCACCTGTTCCGCGCCCATAATCTTGTCGCTGAGCTCTTTGAACCGCTTGTGGTAAAGGAAGGCGTTGGAATAATCACCGAGAAGCTCGTAGGTTCGAGCGAGATTCTCGCATATGCGGGTTTCCTTCTTAGGCGACCCGATTTCCAGCGCAAGATTAAGTGCTCTAAGGCTCGTTTCGATTGCTTTGGTCGTCTCGAACATCTCGGTGAACATCAGCCCGATGTTTATGAGCGTATCCGTGATGCCCGATTTGTTCCCCTGTTTTTCGTATATATCCAGGGCTTTGTAGTAATATTCCCCGGCTCTCTCGAATTCGCCTTTTTTGCGGTATATCTCGGCTATTCCGCCATAGTCTGCGGCGAGGGAAGTAAGGTTGTTATATTTTTCGTTCAAGGCTGAGGAATTTTCGTAAAACTCCATCGCCCTGTCGAAATCGCCTTTCCGATAGTAGATATTTCCCATGTTGTGAATTCGGCGGGAGTATTCGCTTTCGGAGCCTTGTTCTTTGATAATTTCCAGCGAACGCTGAAGGTATTCCAGCGCTTTGTCGAAATCGCCTATTGCCTCGTAGATACTCTGGAGATTGTTCAAACAGAAGGCGATGCCCTTTTGATCGCCTATCTCCTCTTTGATATGCATCGATTTTTGAAGCAGTTCCATTGCGCGGGTGTAGTCGTCCTGGCGTTTGTAAACGAGGGCCAGGTTGTTGTAGCACATCGCGACAGCCTGCTTGTCCCCGATTTCCTCCTTGATCGTCCGCGCTCGGTTAAAACAGCTGATTGCGCTGACATAAACACCCTGTCTGGCGTGGATAATCCCCATATAAATCAAGGCGTTCGCGATTCGATTCCGATCCCCGGCCTCTTCGGCGAGCTTCAATCCCTGCCGAGCCAACTCCATCGACTCTTTTGGAGTTGAACTTATATTGTTCATGGCGATAGCCAGGGTTATATCGATTCTGACGCCGATATTCTCTTCGGTTTCCAGCATCGATTGCAGTTCCTCGGTGGTTTTGCTTCGGTAATCGATCACTTTTTACGCCCTCTGGAGAGTTGCCTGAAATAATGCTTCTAACGGATTTCTAATATAAAAGGCCGAGAATTCAAAGTCAACATCAATGAGAGTTCATATTAATCTCAGGTTCGTCTAGGGAAACGGCATGAAAAAAGGGCGCGACATGTGCCGCGCCCTTATGGGAAATGGGAAAGGGAAAGGTTTTAGCCGCCCCATTCCTCCTTGAATACGACGTTGCGTCGGCAGTTGGGGCAGAGGACGCGCATGTGGTCTTCGCGGAGGAGTTTCGAGCGGTCGATGCCGGAGTCTTTGTCCGCGAGGCCGTTTTCATACTGGCGCCAGACGAAGAAGGTCGGGTTGGCGTAGGAAAGCTCTTCCAGGCGGTTAGCTATCCAGTCCATATGCCGTTTCGTCGTGATAACCTCGCCGCAGTTCTCGCAGAAAACCAACTCGTCCTCGATTTCCTCGAAAATCTGGGATTTGTCGAGGGTAACCTTGTCGAACTCGTTGGTCATGACTATTCCCTCGTTGGTGAGGCAATAGAGCTGGCACTGGCCGCATACGATACAGTTGCCGTAATCGCGGAACATCACTCGGACGCCCTCTTCGATTTTGTCGATCTTCTTTATCGTATGAGTCGGGCAGAGTTCCGCGCATCCGCCGCAACGGACGCATCCCTCTTCCTGATATTCGGGGTAGCCCTTGTATTCGGGAAAGATTTCCGCGGGTGCGAAGGGGAATTTGGTCGTATATGGGCCTTTGACGATAGCCTTTATAGCTTCGCCAAGCTCTCGAAGTTTGGGTTTCTTCATGATTTGTTCTCCTCGGCTTCCTGATACTTATCGACTACAGAACCTTGCCACAGGGGGACGCCGGATTTATGGGAGCCTCTCGCGAGGGCATGGGCGCCGGTGGGGCTTGTCAGAAGAACGAAGCCGGTGCATATAAGGGCTTTGACGGCGAGGGCGTCGAGGCCTCTTCCGAAAGCCATCACAGCCGCGCCGATGAGAATCATGCATGTGCCCAGAGTTACACACTTCGTAGCCGCCTGCAAGCGGTTATAGACATCGGGAAGTCGGACAAGGCCGACACATCCGAGGATATCGAAAGCTACACCGATGGAAATTAACACGTATCCGATAGTTTCACTCATCGAAGCTCCTCCTCTCCAGGAACTTCGCCAGGGCGAGGGTGCCTATGTATGACAGCAATGCCCAGGACAGTCCAATATTCATGTAATAATCTTTGCCGGATAACAGGGAAATAATCACACAGAAGCCTACAACAAGGGTTCCGAGGATGTCGATGGCCACCGTTCTGTCTGGCGGCGTCGGCCCCATGGCAATCCTGTATAGGCACAGGAAAGAGCTTCCGGCTAAGGCCCAGATGAAAATGTTTATTAGCGCGTTCATTCGAAAATCCTCCTGAGGATGCGCTCAAATTTGCCCGCGACCTCTTCGGCTTGAGCTTTCGGGTCGTCGTCGTGTTTGATATTGATCCAATGGACGTAGAATTCGTCGCCGATAATATCGATAGTCAGGGTTCCCGGCGTCAGGGTGATAGAGTTCGCGAGGAAGGTTTTGCCCATGTCGGTCTTCAGCCCGGTTTTGAACTTGATGATTCCGGGGCGGATGGGCATAGTTGGGTTGAGGACTCTATATGCAACGTCCATATTCGCGATAAGAATATACCATAACAGATAGGGCACGTAGATAATTGCCCAGAAGACCCGTTTCGGATTGAGGAGCCGTCCGGCTTTCTCGATGAAGATGTTGCCCATAAGTGCCACGGTAAGAAAACTAACCACTATACCGGCCACGACATCGGCGGTTTGCACGCTCCAAGTGAGGAGTAGCCAAAGGGCGAAGAGAACCAGGAATTGGATAATCGCTTTCATGCTAACCTCCTATACCTAAGACGGTTGTGATGTAATTAGCCGAGCCATTCTTGAGGCCGTCCATCAGGACATCCGCCGCGGGTTGCAGGAAGATCTCGGTGAAGGACGGACCGCCGATGAGATAGGCGATTCCGACGCCGAGACAGATGACAGCGAGGGTTATCACGCTGAAGGCCATCGAGAAAGGCACCTCTTTGATATTCGACAATGCAGAAGGAAGATCGCCGAAGAGGGAGAAGCGCATCGCCTTGAGGAAATACAGAAGGGTGATGACGCTGACGCCCGCGGCGAGAATACCGAGTAGCCATTGCCCGGCGGCGATACAGGCTATAATCACAAGCAGTTTGCTGAAGAAACCATTGAACGGCGGCACTCCCGAGATAGATAGAGCGCCGATTGTTGTAGTTGTTGTCGTAACCGGCATCTTCTGGGCAAGTCCTCCGAGCTTGCGGAGGTTTTTGGTGCCCGTAGCATGTTCGATGGAGCCGGAAGACAGGAAGAGCAGGCTCTTGAAGAAGGAGTGGTTGAACATGTGGAAGATACCAGCCAGAAGTCCGAGGTTTGTTCCGAGGCCCAGGGCGATGACGATGTAGCCAATCTGAGAAATCGAGCTGTATGCGAACATCCTCTTCATATCCCACTGGCCGATGGCGAGAAGGCCGCCGACAACCATGGAGATACCGCCGAGAACCAGCATGATGTCCTGATAAATGGGCACTGCGCCGAGGACATTGAACATGACCCTGACCATGGCATATACGCCGAGGGCTTTAATCAGGACGCCCGACAGCATGGCCGAAATGGGAGCCGGCGCGCTGGGGTGGGCATCGGGAAGCCAGGCGTGGAAAGGAACGAGGCCGCTCTTAAGGGAGAATCCCATAAGGAAAACACCAGCGGCGAAGGCTATGGTGGTCTTAGCGGGCATTGCCGACAGTGTCGAGGCGACATCGGCCATGTTGACCGAGCCGGTCATGGCGTATGTCAGGGCGATGCCGAGAAGGATCATTGTGCTCGCCACCGTGCCAAGAATCAGATATTTGAAGCTCGCTTCCAGTTCCTGATGTTCGACGCCGAATCCGACGAGGGCATAACTTGCCAGCGAAGCCATCTCGAGGAAGACGAACATATTGAAAAGGTCGCCGGTGAGGGCTACGCCGTTCATTCCGGCGAGCATGAGCAGGAAGAGGGAGTAGAACTTCGGTTTCGCGGTGTATTTCTCCATGTAGGAGAAGCTGTATATAATCGACAGCAGAGCAATAAGGTTGATTATCAATAACATAAGCCCGGAGAGGCCGTCATAGACCAGAACGATACCGAAGGGGGGGAACCAGTTTCCCATCCAGTAAGTATCGACCGGAGTTCCCATGAGCATGAAGGCGATGAATGTCGTTACCGCAACGGTTATGAAGGCGGTGAAATCGGCTATTCTCGCGGAGGCTTTGGATAGCAACAGCGTCAATACTGCCATGCCCAGAGGAATTCCAACTAATAATGGTAGTGCGTGGTTCATCTATCCCCCTATCCGCGAAGCCGGTTGATTTCCGACATGTCGAAGGTTTTATACTTCTCGTAGAGCTTGATTGCGAGGCTCGCCATGAGCGCAAGGGTTCCCAGTCCGATGACGATCGATGTCAGCACCAGTGCTTGAGGCAGGGGATCGACGGCTCTTGCCGCCAGTTCCGCCGCCGAAATTTGGGAATCCTGAATAGGCGCGATGCCGTCGGTGCGGTAGCCCACGAGAATCAGGAATAGGTTGATGGCGTATTCCATCGTAACAATCCCGATTATCTTCTTTATTATATGGCGCTTGGCGATTAGGGCGTAAATTCCCATTCCCATCAAGGCCATCGTGAGGATATAGAGACTTACATATTCGAACATGTTATTTCTCCTCCTCGGTGATGATACGGCCATAGACGGACAGGCCGATGAATATCGCGTAGAGGGCCGCGCCCACTTTGATTGCGATAGAGATGTTAGCCAGAGGAATAAATCCGCCGGAAATCAGATTGCCCGGAGTGCCGTGGTTGATGAAGTTCAGGAAGAAATATCCTCCGGTCAGGCCCATGAATCCGAGGACGACGAAGGCCAGAGCGCCGATATTATCCCACATGCTCGCCCAGAAGTTACTGAACTTGCCCATGGCGACTTTTCCTCCAAAGGAGAGCATCAGCAGGACGTAAGCAATCGCGATGATGACTCCGCCTGCAAATCCTCCTCCGGGGGTGATGTGGCCATAAAGGATGATATAGCACCCGAAGAGGATGATGAAGCTCATAACCAGACGAGCAATCGTCTTGACTATGACTGTCATCCCTAAAGAGTCGTCCCGCGAGAGTTCTTTTATACTCATATCTTCACTCTCCTCAATCGGTTATGATTCCAAATTGTTCAGAATCGACTTCTTCGACAGCCTTTTTGCCGCGCCGTCTCAGGATAACGAACGCACCGAGGACGCTGGTGAACAGGACGATGGCTTCGCCGAGGGTGTCATATGCTCTGTAGTCGAGAATGACTCCCGCGACGACATTTACCGCACCTGTTTCAGCGGCTGACCCGGCAAGGTAGCGTTTGGAAACGGTCATCAGCGGCTGGCCGAAGGGGGTGATGTCCCTGAAAGCCCAGACAGCGGCCATCACGAAGAACCCGAGGAAAAACAGTCCGGTTATGGTTGCGAAACTGTCGATCTTCCTCTCGACTGCACGGTTGTCGGCGAAGGTCGTGGCGCGAATCAGGATGATAAGGCTTAGAACTTCGACGATAACCTGAGTAATCGCGATATCCGGCGCGCCGAGGAAGAGGAACATCAGGCTGACGCCAAATCCTACCGCGCCGACGGCGATCACCGCCGAGAGCATGTTCTTCGTCTCGATAGCAACTATCGAACCGACGATCATAAAGAATAATAATAGATGAAAGATGGCTATCACGATAGCCCTCCTATACGATTAATACGAATATTATCACTACTAATCCGATAATGCTCCACGACAAATAAGTCGAGAGCACGCCGGTATGCATGAACTTCAGCCCGCGCACGAAAATAGAATCGATTATCGTGGCGAAGAAATAGTCCGGTGCCCAAACGCCCTTTTTGCTGTCCTCATATAGGGGACGCAGGACGGGGAGTTTCTCAATGGTCTCGTAGAAGCCGGTTCCGGGCTGGCGAATGTCCTCGTCGGAGAGCTGTTCGCCGCCGTAGAAGGTTTTTACCACACGGGGGTTGAGGCCTCTGCCGAGGAAGTAAATTATCGCGCCGAGAACGAGGCCGATGAGAAGCATCAGCGTGGTGAAGGTCGGGCTCCAGAATGAACCTGCGGAAAGGCCCATCGCGCCGAGGGTAGAGCCTACGCTTTCGAGGCCGACTACTGGTGCGAAGAAGGTATTAACCGGCCAAACCGCGAAGACGCCGAAGAGGATACTGAGCACGGCGAGAATAGCCGGCGGCATCCACATGCTGAAGGGGGCTTCTTTGATTTTGTCGGGCAGTCCGGCGGCCTTTTTGCCGAGGAAGACCGAGTAGATGACTTTGATGAACGAAGCCAATGTCAGCGCGGAACCCACCATGGCGACGATTAGCATCACCGGACGTCCGGCTTCGAGACAGCTCTGGTAGATCATCCATTTGGAAGCGAAACCGTTCATCGGCGGAATGCCGGAAATTGCCAGCGCGGAGACGAGCATGGCAAAGAAGGTTATCGGCATGAATTTTGAAAGCCCGCCGAGTTTTTCAAGGTCGGTTGTTCCGGCTTGTTTCTCGACATTTCCGGCCCCGAAGAAGAGGGCGGATTTGTAGATTGCATTGTTCATCATATGGAAAAGTCCGCCCATGATGCCAACCACGGTGCCGGTGCCTATTCCAAGGAGCATATAGCCGACCTGGCTGACTGCGTGGTATGCGAGCAGTTTTTTCAAATCGTGCTGAACGAGGGCCATCATAACCGCGGCGAGGATTGTAATGGCACCGATGACCATAACCATCATGCGGATGCCCGGAGTAACCACGAAGACCTGCATGGTGATAAGGGCGAGCAAGTATATTCCGAGGAGCTTGTCTATCGCGGCGGGCAGGAACGCCATAACACTGGTCGGAGCGCCCTCTGCGGCTACGGGAACCCATGCGTGAAGGGGCATCGCGCCGGCTTTTGCTCCGGCGGCGGCGAAGAACATAATATAAAGGAAGACATTCAGAGTGCCGGTGGTGTTGATGCTAAGCTGGGAGAAGTGAATTCGTCCCTGAGTGACCCATATTATGATTATGCCCAACAGTAGAGCGGCCTCCGAGAAACCGAGGATTCCGAAGGTGCGGAAACCGGCGGTCGCCGATTTGGCCCTGTCGAGGTGGCCGGAGTTGATTAGCCCGTAGAGGAAGAGGGTCGAAAGTTCCCATGCGATGAGGAAGACGAGCATATTGTCCGACAGGAGGGCGAGATTGCTGAAGACCAATGTCCAGAGCATGTAGGCATAATATAGGTGATTGCCCTTTTCGCCCGCTCTAAATCTCCAGCTGTATATCACGCCGAGGACGCCGAACAGCCCGACGAACAGCACCGCCAGCAGACTCAACGGCTTTCCTATCAGGTGGACGGAGAAGGGAATTCCTGCGATGTCGTAGTTCGCGATTGTGAATGCGAAATTCCCCGCAGACCAAAGCTGTGCGGAGACATAGAGCACCCAAATCGCGGCGACACCGGCAATAAGCTCTTTGATGACCTTGATCCTCGGAAGGATCAGGCAGAGCAATCCCGCTAATGCGGGCACCCAAATGAGCTGAGTTAATAATTGTTCCATAGGTTTTCCTTTTATTGTGCCGGGATAACCCCGGAACCCTATATCAGAACTTCGCCAGGTTCGATTTTATTCCTAATTTCTTCTCGATCTCCATGGTTTTTTCGACCGAGTATTTAACGAGATCATTCTGCGTTAGCGTCGTGTGTCTGTTGTCCGCGATGACTCCGACCCTTTCTGTGCAACAGTAGCACGGGTCGATAGCGGCGGTAATCAGGGCGACGTCGGCAATCTGCTCGCCGGGACACGATGCCTTGTAAGTAGGCAGATTATTGAATGTCGGGGCGCGCACCTTATGACGGATGGGCTTATTGGAGCCATCCGAGCGGACATAGTGGAATACTTCGCCTCTGGGGGCTTCGTGATGTCCGCATCCCTCGCCTTCGGGAATGTTGCCGACGTGAACATCGATGTCGCCGTCGGGCATATTCTCGATAAGCCATCTGCATAAATATATAGATTCGAGGGTTTCCAGAACTCTACAGGCCGCTTTGTCGAAGACATCGCCGTTTTCGAGAACGATGACTTTCCATGCTTTAGCTTCGAGGCTTGCTCCGTAGGCGTCGTAAGGGTCCGACTCGCGGACATCCCAGCGGACACCGGAGGGCCTGCTGGTAGGGCCGAGGGCGGAGAAGGCGATGGCGTCTTCCTTAGTGAGAACGCCCACGCCTTTGAGTCTTTTGTGGATTACCGGGTCGTCGGATATTGCACCGAGGAACATCTTGGTTGCTTTCTCGTTTGAATCGAGGGCACCCATGGTGAAGTCCATGGCTTCTTGAGTAACATCTCTACGTGCGCCTCCCGGACGGCATGCCGCGTAGTGGTTACGGTTGCCGATAAGCTTTTCGCAGGCGTCGAGGATTTCTTCGCGGTAGCGCCATGCCCACATCCACACGGTGTTGTAGCCGATGAAGTGTCCTGCGAGACCGAGCCACAGGAGATGGCTGTGAATTCTCTCCAACTCTCCAACAAGAGAGCGGATGAATTGGCCTCTGGGCGGTATTTTTATGTCGAGAAGGTCTTCGACAGCGAGGACATAGGCATAAGGGTGGCTCGTAGAGCAAATTCCGCAAATTCTTTCGACGAGGAAGGGAACCTGATCCCAGGTAAGACCGGTCGCCAGTTTCTCGTGGCCGCGATGGTTATAGCCGATACGGACGTCCACGTCGGTAACCGTCTCGCCATCGAGGTAGAATGTGAAGAACTCCGGCTCTTCGAGAAGGGGATGATAAGGCCCTATTGGCAGAATTGTCTTCTTCATTTTCTATCCTTTTGATAAATATCCGGAAGCTGTTCGTCGTAGGCGTCCGGCTTCTGGGGATAATCGCTACGCATGGGGAAGTTGCCTTCCGGCCATCCGTCGGGAAGGAGCAAGTGGCGCGGATCCGGGTGGTTTTCGAAGGTTACGCCATACATCTCGGACATCTCCCGTTCGATCCAGTCGGTTGCGGGGAAGAAATTGGCGCATGATCCTACTCTGAGTTCGGGTTTTGCTACCAGAGTTTTGACATTGCACACGACCATATCTTCGGGAAGCTCCATGTGGTATATAAGTTCCACGGCATCGCGGACATCGAGGGCGGTGCTGGTGCAGAGTTTTCCGCCGAGGTTTTCGTGCACGATACGGATAGCTTCGGGAAAATTATCCTGATGGATGACCACGTAGATTCTGTTAGGCCGGGGCTGTTCGATGCTGACTATCAAGTTCCCCAAAGCATTTTTGACCTTATCGGCCACCATATATTTTTGTTCGTCTGTCATTATGTTCTCCTTATAGCGCGGAGAGGGCTTTAACCACGCCCGATATCATTGCTTCGGGTTTTGGCGGACATCCGGGGACATACACGATAATCGCGTTCGGGTCTTCTTCGCGGATGATTTCGTCCACCATTCGAGGCACGTTGTAACTGCCTTTGAACACGTTGCCCTGGCATGCGCAAGCTCCGTAGAGGAAGCACACGCAGGGTTTGGCCGTAGCTCGGTATGTTTCGATTAGCCTCGGTGTAACGTGCCGATTGGCTACGCCGGTTATAAGTAAAGCGTCGGCGTGCCTCGGGCTACCCACCAGAACGATTCCAAACCGTTCGACATCGAAGCGGGGAGTTAAAAGATCGAGGATTTCGATGTCGCAGTTGTTGCAAGGGCTACAAGCGACATGAAACACCCAGATGGATTTTTTTAATGCTGCGGTTTTAAGTCCCATTTTATCAATCCTTATAAGCCAATCACGTTGAGGACGAAAGCGATGATTGCGAGAACCGTCAGCTTGCCCCAGAAGAATTTAACAGCCTGGTCTATCCTCAAACGCGGGTTGGTGTTGCGGATAAGGGTTATGAGAACGACTATCAGAAGATACTTGAGCACTGCCCACAGGATTCCGAGGCCGTTGCCAATCTGCACTCCGCCCCAGAAGATGGTAATCATGAAGATGGGCAGGGTATAGAAGAGCATGGCTTTGGCGAGTTTGAAAGCTCCCAGTGCCGCGCCGCTGTAGTCGTATAGAATTCCTCCGCCCAGTTCGGTTTCTGCCTCGGGGGCGTCGAAGGGGACGAAACCCATCTTAGCCTGCACACACAGCAGGACGACGATGAACCCGAGGACGCCCGACAGGGATGCGATAATTGGTCCGTGGGCGGCCTGATATTGAATGATTCCGCCGAGGGAAAGGGTTTGTGCCCTGAAAATGATCATCGTAAGGATGATGATGAATGGCACTTCGTAGGCCAGAAGAAGTTTCATCTCTCTCGATGAGCCTACGGCGGAGAGCGGTGTTCCGGCGGCGGCGCTTCCGACGATGAGCATCACCGAAGGAATGGCCAGAATATACCAGAAGACGATTAGGTCGCCGCTGAAGCTGATGTCCCAGTTCCAATTGAACATACCAATCATGGTGGAGACCATCGCGGCGGAGGCCAGAGCCACTATGGGCGCAAGCAGGAAGCCGGTTCGTTTGGCGTTTTCCGGCAGAAGAACCTCTTTGCCCATAAGCTTCATGACGTCCGCGAAGGTCTGATACCAGGGCGGGCCGACACGATAATGGACTCTCGCGGTAACTTTTCTGTCGAGCCACCATGTAAGAAGTCCCGCCACGGTAGCGAAAAGGAATCCGGGGAAGACCAAGTAATTGAATACTACCATAAATCCCCCTTTTACCAGCGTCTCGAGCCGGGTTTAGCTTTTGTGCGAGCGCCCCAGAGGTTGCCCTCGATGACATCTTCCGGAACCTCGAAGGTCAGAGCACCGGAAACGCATGTGGTAACGCATGCCGGTTCCTGTCCCTTTTCGAGTCTCTGATAACAAAGGTCGCATTTGGTGGTTACATTTCGCAGAAGCGAGGGCTGAATTGCGCCGAATGGGCAGGCAATCGCACAGCTGAGACACCCGACACAGCGGAAGGGGTATCTTCTGACGATGCCGTCCGGGCCTTTGACTATAGCGTCTTTGGGGCAGGCGGCTTCGCAGGCCGGCCTTTCGCAATGTCTGCAATGTCCGGGAAAAGCGGCTATGTCTTCGGCCTTCGCCTGGGTAAGGTTCAGGTTTTCCTGATGGGTCCGAACGCAGGCTACTCGGCATGAACTACAGCCGATACACCTGTCCAGGTTAAGAATAACCCGGCGGTTTTCGCGCTTCGGTTCTGCGGTTGTTGCTTGAGTGTTTTCCATTTATTTCTCCCGAAAGCCGTTAAGCCTTCTCGATTTTTATTTCAATCGGAGTAGCGGTGGGATTTTTCGAGAAATCGAAAAGCTCCCGCACCGCAGTCCAATGCATCGGCAAAAGGACTTTGTCGCTATCGACCCAATCCTGAAGGATAATTCCCAGTTCAGCCTGAGCTATTCCGCTGGAGACCTTGATTCTATCGTCCTTTTTGAGGCCGACGGACTCGGCAAGCTCGGGCGAGATAAGCGCGGAATCGACTTCCGCGGGAACGTGCACCTTCGAGAAATCGACATGACGGGTGTATCTGCCGTCGCCGTGATGGAAGACATGGCCGTGGCCGACACCGATTAGGTCATTTTCCGGAACTTTTGCTGTCGCGATAGGGGCTTCGTCGCCATGTTCGTAATTCGCCACGATATCGCGAAGGTTGGAGGGAACGGATATTTTTTCGCCGGCGATGTAGTCGATGATGCCGTTGACGCAGAAGGTTCCCGGGGAGGGCATTCCATCTTCCAGTTCGATGAAGTCGTTTTCCGTCCCGAAAAGGGTGCCCCTCTTTTCGAACATGAAGCAAGTAGGGATGAAATGGGTCGCGGAATCGTAACCTTCGGTGCTAATCTGGCCGGTAAGGCCGAAAATTTCCGGCAGTTTGATTCCCGGCAGGGCGGACATCGGGTCGCAATCGAAAGCGACCACGGCGTCGAGATTGCCCTTATAGAGAGCTTCTATTGTTCCGGCATAATCCATTCCGGCGGAAGCGAGGAGGCGGAAGATGCCTCTGCTGTTGGTGCCGATTGTCAGAGCGCCGAACTTGAACCCACTGGCTTTGGCGAGTTCCTTCGCGGCGACTGCGATTGCGTGGGGGTCTTCGAAATGCCATCCCGGAGCGAAGATAACGTTGCCGTTGCCCTCTGCGCCTTTGATAGCGGAGACCGCCCATCCGAAGTTGTCCGCGGAAACGCCGAAATCATCGAGGGGAAGTTCGCTGATAGGAGTGCCTTTTACCGCCGACGTTAGAGCTTCGATGAACTGCAGAGTCTTGCCCAGTGGCGGATTCAGTTCCGGGTGGGCGAACCATCCGGTTCTGCTGGGTATCGGGTCTATGCCGACTATTGTGTGGTTCCGTCCGAGGAGATTAGCGTCGTGGACGAGACGAGTGATTGTCGGCGACTGAGTGAAGGCGTCGCCTATTACTACATTAGTAACCGCTTTGGCGACGTCGGCGAAGTTGAAGTCGTTGTTGATTGGCCCGAGAGCGACATCTTCGACGGGCAGGAGAGCTACTTTGCGCGAGCCCAGCTTTTCCGCGAGGGCGATAACCGCCGTGGCGTCTTCGAGAGTCAGGGAGCCATCGAGCAAGAAGGCTACCTTTTCGCCAGAAAGGCCGGCAAGCTTTTTGCCGAGGTCTTCGGCGACCTTTTTCGGGGGATGTTTATCCCAGCCTAAACGCGCCATAAGAAGGCGTTTCGGGTGAACGGCGAGTTCACTGCAGAAATTACCTCTGCCGCAAAGCCCGCGAATCTGTTCCTCATCGAATTCGAGATAATAAACAGATTCCCTTACCCAATCGGCTTTTTCCGACCGGGGTGTCTCCTGCAGGAAAAAGGAATCCTGCATCGAACAGAACATACATCTGGTTTTAACCTTGGCCATTTTTGAACCCTCGTTCAGTATTATCCAAAGACATTGGGATATTTCATTATATCACCGTAGCACATATCGGGACCGTCCTTGCAAATGTAGTAGGGGCCGATGTTGCAACGGTGGCATTTGCCGAGACCGCAACTCATTCTGCGGTTCATGGAAAGGTATATATGATAAGGATCGAAACCTTTTTCGAGTAATTTCAGCGTGACGAACTTTAGCATGATTTCCGGGCCGCAACTGATTACGTATGTGTCGGCGATGTCCATATCCAGCTCTTCGAGGAGGACTGTAACAACGCCCACCTGGCCTGTCCAGCCCGGAGCGGGTCTGTCGATGGTCAGGGTGAGGTCGGTATGCGGCTTCTTTGCCCATTCGTCGAATTGGTCTGTGAAACAGAAATCTTCGGGGGAACGGGAACCGAACTTAATAGATACGCGCTTGAAGTCGTCGATTCTCTGGAAAATGCCGTAAAGACCGGCTCTCATGGGGGCGAGACCAACGCCGCCGCCTACCACGAGGACATTTTTACCCACGAATTTATCGAGGGGATAGCCTTCGCCGAAAGCTCCGCGGATTCCAACTAGATCGCCCTCGCCGATATAATCGTGAAGATAATCTGTCACTCTGCCGGCGCGAAGGATTGTGATTTCCATCTCATCGACGGTTCCCGGCTCGGAGGAAGGCGTGAACGGCGCTTCCCCGATTCCCGGAATTGTCAGCTGGACGAACTGTCCCGCGCGGAAAGTCATCGGTTCGGAGAGTTTGAAACGCCAGGTTTTAATAGTGGGCGTTTCCGGAATAACCTTGATGACCTCGGCTTCGATAGGATAGTAAATATTTTTCATTTTATCCGTCATTTCGTTCTCCCTTCCCTATCTTCCGGCGGGGTTTTCGCCGGGGCGAGGTGAAGGAGCGGGGAACATCTTCGCGACGTCGTCAACGGAAATATCCCTCAGAGTCACCCGCATATCGATTCTGCCCATACAATTTTCGATACATCTGCCGCAACCGGTGCATGAGGGCCAGCCGTCATAACGCCACGGATAGTGGAAGAACTTGTGGTTGTAGCGGTGCATGAATCTCTGGGCGAGTCTTCCGCGAGGGTTTGCGTCTCCTGCCATGCGGGCAAACCCCGAGAACTGACAGCTGTCCCAGGTCATCGACCTTTCGTAGCCGCCGTCCTTTTTGGGATTGTCCAGCAGTCCGAAGCAGAAGCATCCGGGGCAAACATGGGTGCACGCGCCGCAGGAAACGCAGGTGGAGCCGTGGTGGTCGTAGCTTTTCGGCTCTTCCTGATTATCCGTGACCAGCTTGATGAACCCCTGTTCGGTCTCGAAAGGTGTGTTCTGCTTTTCGACCTGAGCGGTGATCTTTTCGCGAAGGGATTTGCGAAGGGACTTCATCGAGTCCGTAGGTGCCGATGCGCCGATTCCTTTGACGATTTTCTCGCCGTCTTCCGTTCCGGTTTCGATGAGATATCCCTCGTCCACGGGGGTGAGGTTTAGGTCGAAACCGCTTTCGGCGTAGGGTTTGCCTTTGACCATCGTGCAGAAGCATGACGGCGCGGCGTAGGAACAATCCATCGTAACGATGAAAATTCCTTCCCTGCGCTTTTTGTAGAAGGGGTCGATGAATTCTTCGTCTTCGAGGAAAACGCGGTCGAAAATGGTGATTCCCGCGAGGTCGCACTGAGCTATTCCGAAAATCGCGCGCCGAACGGGAGAATCGTTGAGATTCTTATCGGCTTCTTTCGGATAGTCCGCGACACGCTGTTTGGGCGGGAACAGAAGGCTTTTGACCGGTTGTGCTCCTCTAAACTTCGGAAGGGCGTATTCGGGGATGACTTCGGGATCGGCTTTCTCGAGCTGGGCTTTTCCCTCATCCTTGGCACGAACCCAGAAAAGCTCTCCCCAATCGTAGAGCTTCCTCAGAAGTTCCTGCAGTCCCTCTTTTGGTAAATAATAGAGCGCCATTGAAACACTCCAAGATGCTATAAGTTAACTATTTCACAACATTAAGTTATTTTTTTCACATAACAGAAGAACACCATACAAAAGGAGTTCGACAAAGTCAAGGACAAAGTAAGAAATATTGAGAAAAAATTAACAAAATTAATAAGTCCTTATGGTTCAATGGTTTGTAATGTAATAACTGAGAGCCTCTATCTCCGCGGCCATGTTAACGTTCTTGATGAAGGCATGGGGCGGCGGTTGAAAACAGCAGTATCCGGTGAAGTTCAGGATGCCGCGGATGCCGGAATCCAGGGCGCGCTGAAAGGCTTCCTCTGCGGACTCGAAGGGCACGGCGATTATCGCGAGGAGAATAGTCTCCCTCTCACACACCTTCGGCATTTCTTCAGTGGGATAGATAGGGATACCCAGCATTCGCCGTCCGATTTTTGCCGGGTCTTTTTCGAAAATAGCCACGATTTCGAAACCGCTCTTCCAGAAGCCCTTATACTGTAGTAAAGATTGCCCCAGTTTGCCTACTCCGACCAGAGCGACTTTCCATTTCTTATCGACGCCGAGGATCTTTTCGAGGGTAGCAATGAGTTCGTCGATGTTGTAACCACGGCCTTTGGTGCCGAAAGAGCCGAAGTAGGACAAATCCTTGCGAACCTGAGGCGGAGTTGACCCCACGCTTTCGGCTATATCTCTGCTGGACGACGAAATTTCGCCGAAATCCCTCATCTCCCGTAAAGCGCGAAGATAAAAAGACAACCTTTGAATTGTGAGTTCTGATATTTCCTTTTTTTTGCCCATGTGAACTTTTTAACGTGAAAGGTTTCACAAGCAAAATAGGAACGAGACCAATCATGTCAAGGAAAAAATTATTGGTGAAGGGTTAAAAATTGCTTATATTATTATTGAATAGCATTGAAAAAAGTGGAAGGTCGAAGGTGGGAACAAAAGCGGTCATTTTACTCGTATTGTTTTTTCTTTTCAGCTTCGTTTTGGCCGAGGATAGCCTCTATATCTACATCGCAGACTGGTATAATCACCGAATCGTGCGTATAGAGGATATGGACGGCACAGGCTGGACCGAGTTCGGCACCTACGGCACCGGAGTCGGCGAGTTCGACGGCCCGAGCTGGCTCCTGCCCGCCATGGACGGCAAAATCTACATCACGGACAGGGGCAACGGCCGAATTGTCCGTATCGACGACATGACAGGGGCCGGATGTACGGAATTGAGCGGCTTCGAGTGGCCGAGGACTATCGAGCAGGACATCGAGGGCAGGTTCTACATCGCCGACGACCATGCTCATAACGTAGTCCGAATCGACGACATTAGCGGTTCGGGATGGACTTCTCTTGGCACCTTTGGAAGCGGAATCGGGGAGTTCAACAGGCCCGCGCATGTGTTGCCGAACTCCGGCAAGATGTTCATAACCGACGCTTTCAACAGCAGACTCGTCCGTTGCGATAACATGACAACAGCCGGATGGACAACTTACGGCACTCCGGGTTCCGGAGTTGGCGAATTCGGCAGAGTTTTGACTGTTACCCTCGATTCCCAGGGGAAAATCTACCTGAGCGACTGCACGAATAACCGCGTAGTCCGTATCGACGACATGTCCGGCACGGGCTGGACGGAATATGGTTCGACAGGCTCCGGCGTCGGCCATTTTACTCACGTCAACCATGTTGCGCTGGACGACAGCGGCAGATTATATATTTCTGATGCCTACAACCATCGTATCGTGCGAATCGACGACATGACCGGCGCGGGCTGGACGGAATTTGGCACCTTCGGAAGCGGAATTGGCGAATTCAACGGCCAAACTCATATAAGACTTGTGAATAGAGCTCCTCATGGGGTTAATGAAGATGTCCGTCGAGTTCCATCTAAGGTGGAGATTTCCGCGTGGCCGAATCCGTTTAACTCCGCTGTAACAATCGCGTTTGATTGTCATTCCAGTGCCCAGACGGATTCCCATTCGGACAAAAACGGGAATCCAGATAATATAGCAATAGAGATATATGATTTGAACGGGCGGATTGTTGGGGATGTTGAACCTTGCTTAGTGTCCGCATTTGCCCCTCTTTACAAGGGGGGTCAGGGGGGTGTTTATATCTGGCGTCCCGACGAATCCCTTCCCTCCGGCTTGTATCTCGTGCATGCTTCAGTCGGTGCTAATAATGGCTTCGACAAGCTCAGCCGCCGTAATGTCGGCGCATATTCAGCTACCAAACGAGTCGTATATCTGAAATAGCTCAAGTTACTCTGTTATTGAAAGGGTTCACATCTGCCTGGGGCAGGAAGCAAACGAGAAAGATGCTTCGGGCTATCGCTCTCGCAGTGACAGGGGAATCGAAAAGATTGCTTCGGCCTACGGCCTCGCAATGACAGCTTGGTAGAGAAAGATTGCTTCGGGTTGAGGCCCTCGCAATGACTGCTTGGTCGGGAAAGATTGCTTCGGGCTGAGGCTCTCGCAATGACTGCTTGGTAGAGAAAGATTGCTTCGGGCCGAGACCCTCGCAATGACTGCGTGGTCGAGGCTAACCCCAGCCCGTCGGCTGAAATCGATGGCAACGAAATGTTTCCATCATTACCATTCGATTTCTCGAACGGTAATTGGCGTGCCGCATAAGTCAGGAACTCGTCGGTGGAAACGCTTACCCGCTATTCGGCCGGCGGCGGAGGCGGCTCGGGGGACTGAGGTTCGGGGACTTTCACGCCGTAGAACCAGGCTTTGCTTTCTTCATCCGAGAAACCGATCAGGAGGATGATGCCGAGAATCGTTCCGATGGGGATGCTGACGAGCATGAGAATCGCTAAGATGAAGCCCACAATCCTCGCCCAGTCCTTTCGGTTGTGGATTCCTTTCGCAATAAGGAAGTAAAGAACGCCGATAATAACTCCGCCTATGGCTACGGGAATCATCACTATGAGAGTTCCCACCAGAGCTTCGCTATCGCCGGACAATATAACCAGTGTGATCGCAACAATAGAGCCGAGGACGGAGCCGATTATAGCTAACCATCCGAGCACCTTGAAAATGGTTGCGTTGGTCTTTAGTTTTTTCGGGATCATCTTGCCCCCTTGAAGTGAGTTAATTAGAGAACTTCCATGGGGAAGTTCTTTTATCTTATTGTCCCTTAAGCTGTTCCAGTTCCCTCGCCATTCTTTCCCGTTCGCCGGATTTCATCTTCATGCGAATTCTGTATAGCATTCCGAGGCTTGACAGAAGCAGAAGAATTGCGGCGGTATATGCGGCAAAATCCGGAAACTGAAAGAGAAGGCTTACTATCTGAAAGATTGAGATTCCGATAATTACGAGTATCCAGGTTACCATTTAGCCGCCTCTCCAATATTTTCTGTCGAGGCTCCGGTATTGAACGGCTTCCGAAACATGGTGCGGCGCAATGTCCGCGGAGCCTTCGAGGTCTGCAATAGTTCGTGAAAGTTTGAGAATTCTGTCGTATGCACGGGCGGTGAGGCCCATTTTCGTGATAGCAAGCTTTAGGAGGGATTCTCCGGCTTCGTCCAGTTTGCAGAATTTGCGGATCATTTTCGTCTGCATGTCGGCATTGGAGAACACACCCTTGATTCCCTCGAAACGTTTTGATTGGAAACGCCGGGCTTTGGTAACCCTCTCGCGGATGCTGTCGGAATTTTCGCCGGTGCTTGGACCGGAAAGCTCCTTATACTTTACTGATGGCACTTCTATGTGAATGTCTATTCTATCGAGAAGCGGCCCGGAGATTTTTCCTACATAGTTCTGAATCTGTGCCGGGGTGCATGTGCATTCATGGAAAGGATCGCCGAAATATCCGCATGGGCAGGGGTTCATCGCTCCAACGAGGGTAAAATTCGAGGGATATTCGAGGGTGATAGCCGCGCGGGCGATAACGACTCTGCCATCTTCTAAAGGTTGACGCATGACTTCGAGGACGTTCTTTTTGAACTCTGGCAATTCGTCGAGGAAAAGGACGCCGTGGTGTGCCAGAGATACTTCGCCGGGTTTCGGGTATGTTCCGCCCCCGATAAGGCCGGCATCGGAGATGGTGTGATGCGGCGAACGGAAGGGGCGCGAGCCTACGAGGGCAGTATCCCGGGCCAATGCTCCGGCGACGGAATGAATTTTTGTGGTTTCGAGGGCTTCTTCGAGGCTGAGGGGCGGCAGAATCGAGGGGAAACGGCGCGCCAGCATGGTTTTACCGGAGCCGGGAGGTCCTATCATCAGGACATTATGGCCGCCCGCCGCGGCGACTTCGAGGGAGCGTTTGACATGCTCCTGTCCGCGAACATCGGAAAAGTCGGCGACATACATGCCGGATGACTCAAAGACATCGCGGAGGCTCACGCGGAAAGGGTCTATCACGGTTTTGCCGGTAAGGTAATCCACAACTTCGGCGAGATTTTCAGCGGGATAAACCGGTGCGCCCTGGGCTATAGCCGCTTCCTTGGCGTTCTCTTTGGGCAGGATAATTCCCTCGGCGTTCATCTTCTTCGCAAGAAGGGCTATGGGCAAAACTCCTCTGACCGGCGCGAGGGTTCCGTCGAGGCCGAGTTCGCCGATTATGAAGTATTTTTCGAGATCGGGGTTGTCGATTATATCGAGGGCGCGCAATAGGCCTATGGCCATAGGAAGGTCGAAAGCGCTTCCCTCTTTTTTAACGTCCGCCGGGGCGAGGTTGATGGTTATTTTTCCCTGAGGAAAGGGCAGGCCGGAGTTCTTTATCGCGCTGGTAACCCGTTCTCTGCTCTCTTTGACGGCATTGTCCGGCAGGCCGACCACCATAAAGGCCGGAAGTTTCGATGTGATATCGACTTCGACCTCTACCTTGTAAGCGTCGATGCCCAAAACAGCCGCGGAAGTTATTCTTGAAAACATAATCGTCCAATCAGTTATTTAACGAATTCTAAAATAATTCCCCTTTCGATAGAAGTAAAGGGATTTTTCGCAACCAGGATTTCTACGTTCCGCTTTTTTATGTTGTGATTGGCCGTACAAGATTCGTATGGAAGAGATTTGGCGAGAATAAAGGTCTGTTTTGAGCAGGAAAGGAATAGCTGGCCGGACCACAGTTGAAACAGAAAAATTTAGATTAGGCCTTGACAAAATAGGTTATGCGAAATATAATTAGCAGGATTTTGACAATCCGGAGTAGCTCAGCGGTAGAGCAGGTGGCTGTTAACCACCGGGCCGTGGGTTCGAGTCCCTCCTCCGGAGCCAATTAAAACGCCGCTTTCAGAAATGAAGGCGACGTTTTTTTTGAATAGATTTTTCCTGAAAATTCTGCCGGCGGCTATTTCACATAGGTTATTTTGCCGTGAAGGTCGCCGTGGGCGGTTCGCACGCGGTAGAGATATATTCCCGCCGGAATCTCGCCGTCATCTTCCGTGCGGGCGTCCCATCGCATGAACTGGGGGCCGGCGGAGGTTTCCATCTGCGGGAATTCCCGCACCAGATTTCCTCGAATATCGTAGATTTCGACATTGACGAGTCCCTCTTCGGGGAGGACGAAACCGATGTTGACCGCCGAGTTAAAGGGGTTCGGGAAGGGGGGCAGAATCTCCATCGCCATAGGCATTGCGGGTTTGCCTTCGGGGACATTCCACAGATACTGCATTCCAGCCCATTCGACTACGCGCTGAACGAAGGTTGCCCTCAGACTGTCGCCGAAACCTTCGATTCCAAACTCCATGGCCACGGTTTTGTAACCGGAGGGGTCTTCTCTGCGAACCGCACAGGTGGAATCGGCGAGGTCGCCGTAATCGTAGAACAAGAAGGGGATACCGTCAGTGGTGGCGATACAGCTTCCCATGCTCCGCTGGTTTCCCGCGCTTCCCGAACCGAAAGCTATGTTGAGTCCGTAAAGGCCGTCGCCGAGGGTGTCGCCGTCGACTCCAGCCACGTTCATCGCGTAACTTATTGCAAGACTGTCGGTTACGTGGGCTGTGCCGAATATGTCCGACAGCCAGCTCGGGGATGTATTTTCGAGCAAATCCTGGCCGGAGAGGACGCATATTCTGCCGTCGCCGAAGGGGTCGGTTAGCCAGGTCTCGATGTCGCTTTCGATGGCTGTCGTTATAACCCCGGCATCCTTTCGCGAGCCGGAAAGATAGAAAATTACCCGGTGTTTTTCGAGACGGTCGAGGGAGAAGCCATCGTGGGGTATTATCAGTGTATCGAAGTGTATTCCGCCGAAACGGAGGGCTTCGGTTACTTTGCCGAGATTAGTGTGGTTGGTGTCTTGAGTCGCGACCAGGACTTCCGGATGGCCCACGAAGATTTTGAATTCGGAGGAGTGCATGTAGCCCGACTCATCGCGCAGGGTGGCTTTGAATATGACCGGCCGTCCGTATCTGTAGTCCGGGTTCATTTGGAAAACGACGGGGTTCGCGGAGTTGTCGGCGCTTGTTCCGGCGGGAATATCGCCTATCCATCCGATGCTGTCGGTGATAATCACGAGGCTGTCATCGCATGAGAGAACGACCTGAGCCCCTTCACAATCCGCCCAAATGGTGTCGTCGGTGTTCGAGTATGTGAAAACTATCGAAACATCCTCTCCCGGTTCGGGTCTGCCGTCGCCGCCGTCGTCCGTCCAGACCAATGTGTCCAGCTCGACCTGAGGAAAAAGCCCCGCGCCGAGGGAGCGGTAAACATCCAGCCTTCCTGACCCGAGGCCGCGGTTCACAAGATATATGATGTTGCAAGCTTTCACGTAGATATTTTCGGCGTAGTTTTCGAGGCGTGCGCGAATCCAGAGGTTGGAGCTGTCGGGGTAGAAGCTCCAGAGCAGTCCCGCGGCGCCGGCCACTGTGGGCGCGGACATGCTGGTGCCGCTTTTCATGCCATACCATTCGGCGAAGGGGGGCGAGCCCGGCGCGGGATCCTCCGGGGCGGGACCGTAGTCGCGTGGAACAGGCGCGGCGATATCGGACCCCGGCGCGGAGATGTCAACCGTGCTATCGTAGTTCGAGCTCCACGATTTGCAGTCTTCGATATTTATATTCGCGACGCATATTGTCTGAGGAAATGTCGATGGGTAGTGGTAATAGGCCGTGTCGGCGGGGTCGGAGGGATCGACCCAGGTCGTGTCAGTGGCATCGTTGCCAGCGGAAGCCGTTATGATGCAACCATAAATATTTACAGCCGAATCGATAACCTCGCCGAGAAAAAACCTGCTTGCAGTCGTGTCGAAATCGAGATACCGCTTGCTGTAGCCGCCGTAGGAAAGATTAAAAATCTTACATCCCTTGTTGACACCGTATGAAATTGCCTGAATCACAGCTTCGGTCTTGATATAGCCGCTCCAATAACGATCCCAGTATCCCGCGCGAAGGGGCATAATCTGACCGTTCCAGTTTACACCCGCTACGCCCTCGCTATTGTTCGATTCGGCGAGCATGGTGCCGTTGACATGGGTGCCGTGGCCGTTGTAGATGAAATCCATCGGGTCGTTGTCGGGAAGATAGCAGTCATCGGCGATGTCGGGATCGGTCGGGTGGCGGTAGCAGTTCGCCCATTCGCCGTGCACCCAGTCCCAGCCGATTAGGTCGTCGATATAGCCGTTGCCGTCGTTGTCGATGCCGTCGAGGTCTCCGGGGTCGAAACCCTCTCCGGGAATGAAGGTGTAGCCATTGCCGTTGGCGTCTTCACCGAGGTTCTGCCATATCATATAGGTCAAATCGGGATGAAGATAGTCCACGCCCGAATCTACGCCGGACATGATAATTGTATTATCCCCCTGAGTGTAGTCCCAGACCATGTTTGCGCGGATTCGGGGCAGATGCCACTGCTGATCGTAGTAGGGGTCGTTGGGTTCGGCGTCGGTTGAAAAGAGCCAGTTCGGTTCTGCGCGAAGCACGCCCTCGATTTTGAGGAGGTTTTCGCAGGCGTCCTCCGCGTCGATTTCCGGGTCGAAGACGACTTTGAACCAGCGGTGGGTGAATGTCCATCTGTCGCTGTATTCCGGATTTGTTGCGATGGGGATAAGGCGTCGGCAGGCGATAGCGTCGATTTCGGCAAGATAATCGTCTAAGTTCGGCCAGCCGGTGGAAATATTGCCGTTATATCCGATTACAGGATCGCCAAAACCATTATCTGCGATTTCGATAATAAGCTCGCCCTCGGAATATTCCTGGCTCATGCCGAAAAGGGCAAACGCCGTAATGAAGAGGATTAGAATAGAGGCATGTCTCATTATTCCCCTTTGCCTTTCTTGTTTAAAACCAGCCCGATAATCAGCAGAACAAGCGACAGGCCGAGGGTTGCGAAACTTATCGTGAAGGATTTATTCAATATCGGCGCATCGTAATAGAAATGGACATCGTGGGAGCCGGCTTTGAGAGGCACGGCGATGAAGGAGTAGTTTGCACGAAGGACGGGAAGTTCCGTGCTGTCGGACTCGGCGCGCCAGGCGGGATACCAGTTTTGAGATAGGAATAGAAGGCCGTCGTGGGGCATGTCGATTTTCACGCGGAAATCGTCGAACTTGTTGTCCGTGATTTGCCCGACCGCGAAGGATTTCGGAATCAGGCTGTCCGGATAAACCGCCGGCGAAAGTCCCGGGTCGCCCTCGACCAGCAGAACATTGCGGTAATTGCGCAATGTGTCCGCGAAAAAGGCCTCGTTGCGAAGGAGGTTCAATGCGTTTTCGTGCTCGACAACCTGCCACATATCGAAAGACCTCGCCCGGGGGAAAGCCCGCTGGTTGCGGTATAGGTTGAGATTCCCGGAATTTGCCACAAGTTCAAAGCCGGGCTGGTTTATACGCTGTGGCATCATCAGATATTCGGCGTTCAGAATATCCCAGAAATGGGGGTAGGCTTGAATATTCATCGGACGCTGAGTTCGCCCGGTGAATTCGTCATACCAAACGAGCTGGTTGCCGTGAAGTTCCGAGAAGGAGATGGCGTCGAGGCCGAAGCCGGCTAAGTGGGTGTATGTCATCGTGTTAGGCAGAAGGAAAGTTCGGAATGGCCCCCTCTGCGCCTGCTCTTTCTGAAGATAATCGACGAGGGAGTTTTTCGGGAAAAGCCTGTCTTTCTCGACTGTAACGATGAAGGGGGAGCCGATACGCCAAAGGTCTGCAAATATTAGAACCGCGAGAATTCCCGCGACCAGCACTGCAGACATTTTTGCCGACCGGAGCTTCATCCGCAAAATTCCTATTCCCGCCCACATCATCACGATTGCCAGCCATGCGCTCTTCATGAAAATCGGGAAATTCCTGTCGATAGCGGCGGTTTTGCCTGCGATGTTGACATTCTGGAAATTCGGAGCGGTCTGAAGCCACCAATTCGAAAGGGGTTTTCCGAAGGCGGATAGGATTATCAAACCCGCTGTAAGAGCGATTCCTATCCATACTATCCAGTCGGCGATGTCCAGTTTACGCTTTTTTGTCTGCTTCGTTTTGGATGTCTCTCGCGGTTCGGTTTTGAAAATGGCGTCCACGGCGAAAGCCATGGCAACACATAGCGAGAAAACTGCGATGTAGAAAATCATCTCCGGCGCTCGGAAATTTTTCACGCCAGGAATCAAATAGTAATATAGGTAGAAGAATGGCAGTTGGGTGCCGATGGCATAGGTCGTCGCGAAAACTGCGGCGCCCCCGAAGAAATACAAGACAGTTTTTTTCAGCGCGATTATCCCCGCCAGAGCCAGCGCGAACACCAGTATTCCGATATACATCGAGTTGATGCGGAAGACGTTGCGCCCCCAATATGTCTGCCGTCCCTGCAGGTCGAGGCCGACGAAATCCGGATAGACAGTCGATACGAGGTCTTCCATGTTCATGCGCCACGAGTTGCCGTATTCTATACCCTTTTCTTCGGTATGCACCGTGCGGTGGGAGTATTTGGAGACATAATCGTAGGGCGGATACAGCTGAACGAAGCAGATTCCCACTCCGAGGACGATTGCGAGGACGAATAGGCCGACGGTAGATGCCCCTTTCGCGACGGTCAAATCCTTTTTGACTAAACCGCGCACAAGCCTGAACACAAAAAGCCCGCCCAACAGCCAGGACGCGAAATATGACATCTGGGGATGGGCGGTGAGGATCATGAGGGCATATCCGAGACCAAAGAGGATGAAGTCTGAGAAGCGTCGGTTCGCCATAGCCCGCTCCAGAAGCCAAACCGCGAGGGGGAGGATGGAAGTAACCCAGATTTTGCCGTCGTGGCCGGCGTAGATTAGGGAAATCAGAATCGGGGACAACATATACGCCAGACCGCCGAGGAAGGCGGATTCCCGTCGAAGGCCGTAATGCCGCAGGAGCATGAACATGAACAAACCGGCGAAGAAGATGAATATCACCTCGGAAAGGCCAAAAGATCGGTGCGCGGGCATAGTCAGCCGGAAAAGAAGCGAGGGAGGGAAGAAAATCGGCCCGTGCATCGCCTCGACGAAGGGCATTCCGCCGTGAAGATGGGGTTGCCACTTCGGAAATGCGCCGAACTCCTGCACATAATCGCGGTAGAATTTCGCCGCGAAATGGCCGAGGTCAGAAAAATCGGTGCCGAAAAGGACTTTATCCGAGAAGATGAAAGACCCGAAGAGCACTAATGTCAGCGCAAAGAAGATTCCGATATAAATGATATTTTTGTTCATTTAGACTCCTTGAATATTTTAGCATAAAATATAAGTGCGATTACCGTATGTATCAATTCAACAACTATCGACCAAATTCTGAAGCCTATGGATACCGTGGCGCGGACAGCCTCGGTCATGTTCGCCGGCAGAAGGAGCATTAGAGAGCCTTCTCGAACGCCCACCCCCGCCGGCACGAAAAAGCTGAGATACCCCAGCAGATAGGACATGCTGAAACTTCCCATTGTCTGCGGAAGGCCTCTGATTGTCAATTCCGGCGAGAAAGCTTTCGCCATCAGGAACATGGAGGCGCCCATCAGGCCGAGGGCAAGTCCTTGCAGAGCAATGGAATACGCTACTGTGTCGAATTTCATGGTGGGAACTTCGACGGATGTATGTTTTAGGCGAAGAGCCCATATGACCGCTTTATGAAGGAATTTCGGTTGCAGGACGAAGATAAGCCCCGCGCCAACTATTGCCAATGTCCAGATCGGGATTTCGACCTGCCCGCCGCGGGTGAGGGCGACGCCGATTATCGCGGCGCCGACAAGGTTGAAAAGTTGGGTCAAAATCGACGCAACGACGAAGCGTTCCTTGGAAACCTTGTATTCATGGGCCATCCACGCCATAATCCCGATAAACCAGACCTTGCCGGGGATGTATCGCGACGCGTTGGCAAGCATTATGGCAACGAAGGAGAATTTCAGGTCGATTTTGTGGCCGTAGAGGTCAAACACTATTCTCCGCCAGACGAGGATGGGAAGGGGAAAGCACAGGAAAAGCAGTCCGAAGGAGAGGGCGAGATAGAGGGGATCTCCAGTCAGCAGAGTCTCCCCCACCTGTTGCCAGCTTCCGACAAGGCGTTTGAAGATGAAGTAGAATATCAGCCCAGCGATTAGAAGGCCTAAGCCAAGGCGCAGATACCTTTTCCAACTCGCTTTGGGCGGTTTTTCCGGAATCGGGACTTTATTTTCAGTATCGGTGTTAATGTCGTGCTCCGTTGAATGCCGTGGTTGAGATATTTGGTTATCGTTTGTCAAAATATGCTCGAATTCTATCAGCCGCAGTTTCGATTATTTTCATCGGCTGGGCGAAGGCGAAACGGGCGTATCTGCGCGCTCTTGCGGCGTCCGAGAAAAAAGCGCGTCCGCCTACCGCACTCACGCCGACATCCCGAGCCATGATTTCGCAAAACTCGAGGTCATCGGAGTTTGGGAAAAGGCAATCGAAATCGGCGAGGATGTAATAAGCGCCTTTTGGGGGAGTTACGTCGAAACCGGCATGGTGCAAGGCTTCGGAGAGTAATTCCCCTTTCGCGCGATAATCGGCCATCAGCATGTCAAAATATTCCGCGAAATCCTCGGTGGACCAATATTCAGCAATGGCATCCTGAAAGGGCGCGGGGGCGCATATCGATGCGAAATCGTGCGCCTTGCGTATCTGCGATGACATCTCCGGCTGTGCGATGAAAAAGCCAACGCGCCATCCGGTGATAGTCATGGTTTTCGAAAAAGAGCCTACAATAGCGGTTCTTTCCGCCATTCCGGGCAGAGAGGCTATGGATTTCGGCTCCTCGCCGTCGAAAATCATCGTTCGATATGTCTCGTCGGATATGACGTATAGGTCGTTGCGCACTGCAATTCCCGCGATTTCTCGAAGGACGTCATCCGAAAAAACAGCTCCGGTAGGATTGTGAGGAGTATTGATTATTAAGAGCTTTGCTCCTATCGCGGCTTTTTCAAGGGCGTCAAAATCGGGCTCCCAGTTTGGCGGGAGAAGGGGAACCGGCACAGGCTCAGCTTCGGCGAGTAGGCTTATGCTTCTGTAATTTTCGTAAAAAGGCTCGAGAATGACGGATTTATCCCCGGAGTCAAGGAGGGCGAGGGCGCAGTCGAGCAGGGCCTCCGTGGCTCCGCAGGTTATCGTAATCTCGTCTTCTGCGTCGATTTCTCTGCCAATCGGAGCGCGCCAATTTTCAGCGATAGCATAACGAAGGCGTTTTCCGCCCCGGTTTACCGTGTATTGATTGTGGCCTTTGCGAAGGTATTTCTCGGCGGTTCGCACAAGTCCTTCGGGGGCGTCGAAACCAGGGGTGCCGCCGGCAAGCATAATACAGTCGTGTTCCAGCGCGATTGCGGTCATCACGTCGATACTCGATTGGCCAATACTTGTAACTCTGCGCGCATATTTCGCCATAATACTCCTTCGATCAATCCAGTAATTTAATAATCAAATAGGAATATAACAAGCATTGATTGAGATTGTTGCGGAAAGGCAATGAAAAAACTGCCTGCCTACGGGGAGGCTTTAGCAGAAGCCATGCAGGAGGAGACTTGAAGCCGGGGGTGAAATCTAACCCGCCGATTATCCCGTCGCGACCATAAAAACCCCCGCCATAGCTATCGCGATGGCGAAGATTCGAGTCGGGTTCATTTTTTCTTTGAGGAAAAGCGCCGCGAAGAGGAATACCCACACATGGCTGGTCTGGTTCAGAACCGCCGCAGTGGAGGCCTGGGTGAACTTCATCCCCGCGAGCCAGAGTACCATCGCCAGATAAGTGCCTATCATAGTGCCGGAGATTGTCCAGCCCCAGCTGTTGGTTTTCGTGAGGGAGTCGATAATTTTCCGACGGTCTTTTCGTAGAAGAGTGAACAGGACTATCGCCGCTACGCCGCCGAAGAGGCGGATTTCCGTCGCCCAGAGCAATGGCGACCGGTCGAGAATCGGTTTGATAATCACTATTCCGAGGCCGTTCACCAGATTCGCCAACAGAGTGAAGGTGATGCCCAGCGCCAATTCTTTTTTTCCGATATTCCCCAGCCTAATTTCTCCCGATGTCGCGACGATGGCGAGGATAATCATCGACGTTCCCAGAACCTGAATCAGGGTGAATTTCTCGCCGAGCATTATTATGGAAAGGCCTATGATTATTGGGCTGTAGGAGCATCCGGCGATGGAACTGAGGCTGGCGCCGAGTTTGTTCAGCCCCATGAAGAAAAAAGTATCCCCCATGCCGATTCCCAGAATCCCGCTGATAATGAGGATTAGGTAGTCTCTGGAGGGCGCGGAGTAGTTGAGTTTCTCGCCGAAAAGGTAGAGGGTCGGCACCAACAAAACCATGGTCAGGCCGCTTTTGAAGAGATTCAAAGCGAGGGGATGAACTTTTTCACCGCTCTTTTTGAAAAGAATAACGGCAAGCGCCCAAACAAGAGCGGTTACAAGGGCGAAAATCTCCCCGACGTATGGCATATTCTCTATCATCAGAATACAGTTCCGAAAAAGGTTCTGTAGAAAATAGACTTATCGGGGAGAATTGCAATAAATAATTTTCGATTGCAAGCGGTTACTGAGTTCGTGAAAGGGGCTATGTGTGGTCACTGAGCCTGTCGAAGAGGGGTTACTGAGCCTGTCGAAGCGCGGTCACTGAGCTTGTCGAAGTGACTTTCACCCATCCAATTTTACTTTCAGATGAAGTCTTCAAGCCGGGAAAGGCTTCGACCGCGTGGGGCTGTAAGCAAGCTCAGCCACCGTGGATTTCGTGGGGCTTCGACCGCGTGGGGCTTCGACCGCGTGGGGCTTCGACCGCGTGGGGCTTCGACCGCGTGGGGCTGTAAGCAAGCTCAGCCGCCGTGGATTTCGTGGGCTTCGACCGCGTGGGGATCTATGCAGTCTCGGCGGTCTCCATTCATCAATCCTAAATCCTAAATCAAAAATACACTCTGAAGCTGGCGAAGGCCATGTCCGGGTAGTTGCCGAATTCGGAACCGAAGTCGATATCGAGAGGGGGGACTTCCAACACTCCTTCAGGAGAGCTGATTTTCATTGAAGGTCCGGTGCCGATGAAGGCTCCGGCGGAGATATAAACGTTTTGGGCGATGTTGTATTCGAGGCTCGGGGCGATAAGGCCGGAAAAATCGGTGGCGTTGAACATAATTTGCCCGCCGCCGCTGATAAGTAAGTTAAACTGGTAGCTTCCGCCGGCGATTAAGTAGTGCTTTCCCATCAGATAAACGCCTCCCTGCGAATACGCGCGGTTGCCCGAGTAGTTTTCGAGATAATCCGTGGGGTCGTCCGCGCCGGCGCCGTTATAATGGTATTCTCCGAAAAGGTAAGTGCCGTCGCCGAGGATATAATCCGAGCCGATTGTCAGGCGGAAATAGGGGTCGAGGTCGAGGGAATCAACTACCAGGGCGGGCTGGACAAAAGAGGCCTCCAGCCATGAACCGGCTCCGCCAATTGCTCGGGCGATGTCGATTCCGGCTAGGGCATCTTCGCGGAAGAGCATGGAGGTAAGGGTTACGTCGGTTTCCCATAGGTAGAATTTCCCCCGCGCGAAAGCTGACATATTGGACATATCCCAATCTTCTCCCGGAAGATAGCCGAAATCCAGCTCCGACATCATTCCGATGGGAAACCGGGCGCGGAAGGCGTCAACACCGGGTCGCTCCTCTGTGTCCAAGGCGTCGAAGGAAAAGGGCACCAGGACATCGGTTGGATTGACAGCGCGGGCGTTCCCCCAGGCTACCGCCTGCCTGCCGATACGGACATCGGCGAAGGGAAGCTCGAAAGCGGCATATAGCCTGTCGAGATTCTGATAGAGAGCGAAACCCTCCCCCTCAAAATCCTCCGGCCAAAAGGGCGATTCGAGGTCGTCTATTCGATAGGTCGAACCGGAAAAGCCCTCGAAAAGCAAATCGGTCGAGCTTTCCCCCGATGTTATCCTCGGCTCGATGTCGTAGGAAAACCGCAGGGATACTACGTCTAAAGGGTCATAAGCGAGTTTGATGTTGAGCCGATAATTCGCGGAAGCTGTAGGGTCGGTGTCCTCGAAGCCCTCGATTTCCACCGGATTCGCCATCGAAAAGAAGTTTTTCCAGTAACCGTCGATGTCGATTTTTTCTCCCGCTATGAGGACGGCGGCGAGAAAGCCCATTATCAAGAGCACTCGCGGTGTTTTCGTCATTTTCTCATCTCGTCTTTATCGATTCTTCCGTCTTTTAGGACAATAACCCGTTCCGCCCGTTCGATTACAATCTCGTCGTGGGTGGAAAAGAGGAATGTCATGCCGGTGCGCTTGTTTAGGTCGTGCATGAGGTCGAGGAGGCCGCCGCTTGTCTCTGAGTCGAGGTTCGCGGTGGGTTCGTCCGCGAGGATAATCGCCGGACGGGAGACCATCGCTCTCGCCACGGCTACCCGTTGTTGCTGGCCGCCGGAAAGCAGGGGCGGGCGCCGGTCGTGCAGGTCCCGCATACCCACCTGTTCGAGGATTTCCATCACTCGGCGGTGGCGCTCCTCCTTGCCTATCCCCTGCAAGAGCATGATATACTCGATATTCTCTTCCGCGGTGAGCACCGGAATCAGGTTGTAGGCCTGAAAAATGAACCCGATATTGTCCCGCCGGAAATCGGAAAGTTCCCCGCCGGACATATCGGAGAGGGGTTTGCCGTCCAGCCAAACCTTGCCCTCCGTAGGTGTATCGAGACCGGATATGATGTTCAGAAAAGTGGTTTTGCCCGATCCGGAAGGCCCGATTATCGCGGCGAAATCGCCCTCGTTGATTTTCAGGTCGATACCGCGGACTGCCTCGACAGGCACGCCGTTATCGGTGTAGGTCTTTTTAACCCCTTTGGTTTCAATAATTACTCTGTCTCCCATTATTCCGCCTTATTTATAACTTGTTGTTTACTATACACTTCTGCGCATCGCGTCTGCGGGTTTGAGCCTCGCGGCGTGAACTGCGGGGTATATTCCCACGATGGATGTCAATATAAAGACCCAAATTGGGTATGTTATGTATTGTTCGACGTTCATAACCGGGTAAATCAATTCCTGGACCGTGGTTCCGAGGAATTCCATCCCCCTGTAATCGAGGCCGACATGACCGACATATGAGTTTACCGCCAGGGAAATCGCGCTTCCGATGACGATGCTAATAATCGACAAGAACGCCGCCTCGAAAATTATAAGCTGGGCGATTTTGAAAGGCCTCGTGCCGATTGCCTTGATGACCCCGAACTCGAACATCCGCTCGTGAAGGGACATGAACAGGGTGTTGATTATTCCCAGCGCGACAATCGCGAAAAGGATCATCCCCACTATGCCTTTTGCCATCTCAGACATCTCGAAAACGGCTTCCAGCTGGGGGAAGAGCTTTGTCCAGGATTTTGCCTCGTTGCCGCCCTCGGAGTATTTTTCCCAAAAAGCAAGAGTATCGACTCTGGAAAGCTGAATATCGGTGAATTTGATGGCGATTTCGTGAACATCGCCGCCTATACCGAGCATCTCCTGCGCGACCGGCAGTCGAACGAAGGCCAAACCGCCATCCAGAGCGCGGTCTCCGAAGGTATAGATGCCCGAGACTCGGAAAAGCTCCTGGGAAAGTTCCCCTGTTTCCGCCTGGGATGCCGTCGCGACGACTCGGTCGCCGATTTGCACCTCCAGAAGCTCCGCCAGCTTGCTTCCGATTACGATATCCCGTTTGGAATCGCCGGAGAAGAACTCCCCCTCGGAGATAGCATCGTCGATTTTCGAGAGCAGTGCCTCCGACTCCGGAACCACGCCGTAGAGCTGAACAGCAGAGACATTCCCCGCCGAGCTTAGCATGGAAAACGCCATGGCTCGAGGGGTGAAGGCTTCGACTATTTCCTCTTTTTCGAGGTTCGAGGCTACATCGGCTAAATTCCGAATTGTCAGCTCGACATCCTGAGTCTCGAGGAAATCATCGGCGTGAATCTGCGCTTCTCCCATGAAGGAGGAGGTCGCGGTGCCTATCATGTTGTTCTCCATGCCTATCATCATGCCGTCGTAGAAAATGAGAGCGGCAAGGCCGATGCCGATAGCCGTTCCGGCGATGAAGGTGCGCCGTTTGTTCCTCAGAAGGTTGCGCCATGCGAGTTTAAGATACATCCACATTGTGTTCCTCTATGAAAAAATTTACATTCTCATTGTTTTTGCCGGCACCGTGCGCGCGGCGTGAATCGCCGGGAAAATGCTGACAATTATCGCTGTTACGAAAACCATCAGAGCCGGCAGAATAAGACTTCCCGCGCTGACTTCGCTGAACATTTTGTCCATAGTAAAGCCGCCTATAGTGAACTCTGTCCCGAAATCTATGCCCACTTTAGCGAGAATCGAATTGCCGATAATGCCGAAAACCGCGCCGACTACCACGCTTCCAGAGGCCAGGATAAAGACCTCGGACACTATCAGCTGGATTATCTGAATCGGCGTGGTGCCGACAGCTTTAAGGACGCCATATTCGCGGGTTCGCTCGAGAACGGACATCAGCACGGTGTTCAGCACGCCTATCGCTACGATTAGGGCGATTATCATTTGGGTGATGTAATTGCCCTGTTTGTCCGCGGACATCGCCTCGTAGAAAGACTTCGCGAACTCCTGCCAGGGCAGGGCGTTGTATTTCGACGTGTCGATAACACCGCGCACTTTTTCCGTGAGTTCGGTAACTTTGCCCATCTTATCAGCCACGATTATAATCTCGTGAACTCTGCCGTGAAGGACGAAAAGCTCCTGCGCGTCGTCGATGTGCAAATACATTGTCGCGCGGTCGGAAATCTCGTCGCCGGAATCAATTATGCCGGTGATTCGGTAAATATCGTTGGCGATGGAGCCGTCAGCGGCCTGGGAGACGATTATTATCGAGTCGCCGACTTCCGCGTTCAGCGATTTTGTAAGACCCTTGCCGATAAGGGCGCTGTGATTGGCTTCGAGGGGCATCATCTCCCCCGTTTTGACTTTCGACGCGAAATTCAGAACCTCATCTTCCCTCTTCGGGTCAATTCCGACAATCTGCACGCCGGTGGTTTTCGTGCCGACCGATGCAAGGCCTCCCGAATAGAGCCGCGGGGTCCAGCCATCGACACCGGAAATATCTGAGACATCTTCGCCGATGCTTTCGTAATCCTCAATATTATTGTAAAGAGTCGGTTTGTCGAGGTAGCCCTCGCCGTGTATCTGTATGTGCCCCATGTTGTTGCGAGTGAAGCTTTCGATAATCTGATTATAGGAACCATCGGCGAGGCCTATGGACAGCGACGCAAGAGCGAACCCTCCGAACATCGCAAGGGAAGTATATAACGACCTTCGTTTTTGGCGGAAAACGTTGCGGAAAGCCATGCGGAACATAATAGCCGTCCTGTCGCCGAATATGCTCGCTAGGAAGCGTTTTGAAGCTGATTTCCTATTGCCGGTCATGGACGAATCCTCACATTCTCATGGTCTTGGCCGGTTCGGTTTTTGCGGCGAAAATAGCCGGGAATATTCCAACGAGCATAGCTGTGAAAAAGACGATGGCCGCCGGCAGATATATTGTCTGCGCGGTTACGCGGGAAGTCATCTCCTCGAAAATAAAGCCTGAGACATCAAAATCCATATTATATGGGATGCCGACTTTCGAGAAAAAGAAATTCACGCCTATTCCCAAAATTGCGCCCAGAGCAATACTCCCGACCGCTAATATCATCACTTCGAACATTATAAGCTTGAAAATCTGCACCGGTTTCGTGCCCACGGCCTTGAGAACGCCGTATTCGCGGGTGCGTTCGAGAACCGACATGAGCACCGTGTTCAGCACGCCTATTCCCACAATCAGCCCGATAATCAGGTTCACTACATAGTTGCCGGAGAATTTTGCCTGAATCATCTCGTAGAAAGATTTTGCGAATTCCTGCCACGGAAGAACTGTGTATTTCGACGTATCGACCATTTCGCGGATTTCGGTGGTGTATTTTGCAACCTTGTCGGTGTTATCGACTACAAATACAAGCTCGTGGGCGCGGTTCTCGAGAACGAAAAGCTCCTGAGCGTCGCGAATATCGAGATAAACAGTTGACCGGTCGGCTACCTCATTTCCGCTAGATGTTATGCCGGTGATTCTATATATATCGTTTGCGATAGAGCCGTCGGCCGCCTGAGAGACTATGACGAGGGAATCTCCGACCGAAGCCTCAAGAAGCTTCGCAAGTCCCTTACCTATAAGAACGCTGTGGGATGGAGTTTCAGAGAGCATTTCCCCGGTCTCGACCTGCGATTCGAAATTCAAGGTATTAGTTTCGAGGACGGGATGAACACCAAAGATACTAGCGCCGGCAGTATTTTTCCCGACAGAAACAAGGCCGCCGGAGTAAATCCTCGGTGCCCAGTTTTCGACCCCTTTGTGAGCGAGAACCTGCTCGGCGAGGCTTTCATAATTGTCTATTGTGTTGTATAAAGACGGTTTTTCAAAGTAGCCTTTGCTATGTATCTGTATATGTCCCAGATTGTTGCGGGTGAACTGCTCGACCATGTCGCCGAAAGTGCCCGAGATAAATCCCAAGGACATAGACGCGAGTAAAAATCCGCCGAACATCGCAAGGGAAGTAATCAGCGAGCGGCGTTTCTGCCGAAATACGTTCCGGTAGGCGATAGTGAACATAGTCCGGTTTTCCTCGCTGAATATACCGCGCTTTTCCTTTTTGGAGGCCAAATTAGCTACCTCGTTTTCTGAAGGTTGCGAAGGGAGAAAATCTCATCATCAAGGGAGATATCGAACTCGGCTTCTTTGTAGCGGACAATGGTTTTATGCCCCTCTTTGTTCTGCGGCGTCAGTTCCATCACCGTAGGTATCGTTTTGCCGCCGATTTCTTTTATATCTTTGAATTCCATGACTCGAACAAGCTCGTCGCGTTCGTTGTAGAAGTTTTGCCAAACGGGCAGATAGTCCTTCTCGCGGACAGCTACTTCGATTTTCGCCCATACAGTCGGCGTGTCTTCTTTTGGGGTAAGACGCAGATGAATTAGCTGGCTGTCGGCGTTTTCGGGATGGAATATTTCAGCCGTGTAATCCTCTTCCAGTGATGTTTCGCGGACGAGGTCGTCGTTGGTGAAATCGGAACCCATCCAACTGCTCATCATCATCGAGGGGGGAATTTTCATGACCTTGTCGGTTTTCGGAAGATAATTCCACATCTCCTCTTCTACGCGCAAAGTCGCCGTGCCCTTCTCTTTGGCGGGGGAATTAATAACGATGAACGACTTGTCCATTCCCTCCGACCAGGCCTCCATCTCCAAAGTCCTATCCCAATGAGGGGTGGTGATTTGCATCTCCATAACGGCGTGACTCGTCGAGGATCGATACAGCTCGTCCTGCTTGGCCATTATTTTGTCGATTAATTCCTGATCCGTCTCGGCTATCAATCCACTGGCGGCCAATAATGAAATAATTGCGAATACGAACAACTTCTTCATTTCAAATATCCTTTCCCTCTTTTTTCGATTCAAAATAGCTATGTAAGAACTTCGGGAACTCCCGGGCAAACCAGGCGTAAATGTCCCGCATCTCCTTCAGGCGGCTCTTTTCTTGTTCAGAGTAATCTTCAGAAAGATTTATACCCTTCTCAGCAAGTTCGACAAGTTGGTCTATGCCTTTTGATTTATTCATAAGGACTTTGCCGAGAGCATCGCCGTCGATACGGTAATATGAGCTTCTCTCCCCGGGGATTCCGATTTTCTCTATGAAACCAACCTGTTGCAGAACACGCAGGGAGGTGCTTATCGAACCTGCGCTTGCGTCGAGAGCTTCTCCAATTTCCTTTGCGGTCTGATAGGGCGGTCTGCACACAAGCATCCATCCGAAGATTCTCCCGATCATTCTCGTAGTTCCGAAGTATTCGAAGAGAACTCCCGCCTCTTCAATAAACTCGGCGAATTTTTTGCTGTCTTTATTCATACTGCCTCCAGTCAAAGGAGAATATAAATATTTCAATAGCTTCAGTCAATACTAAAATTACAAAAAGCAATAAAAATAAATGTTTCACGTGAAACATTCTTGCGAAATCGCTTTATATTCGTATTTTGAGGATTATGAAAAAGGATTATGACATAATAGTCGTGGGCGGAGGGCACGCCGGAGTCGAGGCCGCGGTGGCAGGTGCGAAGTTCGGGCTAAAAATCGCAATCGTAACCATGCGGCCGAATGCTATTGGGCGTATGAGTTGTAATCCTGCAATAGGCGGCCTTGCCAAAAGCCAGGTCGTCCGTGAAGTGGATGCTCTTGGCGGGATTATGGGCATATGCGCCGATAAATCGGCGATTCAATATCGTGTGCTAAACAAGAGCAAAGGCGCCGCTGTCCGCGCGACAAGGTCCCAAAATGACAGGCTGGCATACGAAACAGAGGTTCAGGATCAGATAAGCAAATTACATAATATTGACGTTATCGAGGGCGAAGCGACGGAATTGAAGACAGTTAAAGGACGAATTGCGGGAGTTACGCTTGATCATACAAAAGATTTTTCCTGCAGGGCGACAATTATTTCCACAGGAACTTTCCTCGGAGGAAAAACATTCACCGGAACGGAAACCCGCGACGAGGGACGCCGAGGAGAAAAGCCCTCTATGGGTCTATCAAAGAGTTTAGATGAACTCGGAATATCCCTGAACCGCTTTAAAACCGGAACTCCGCCGCGAATATTGAATTCGAATATAGACTATTCCAAGCTACACAAACAGCTTGGAGAAATGGACTATAGACCATTTTCGATTCACACTGAAAACAAGCGGACGGTCGAAGAACAGCTTTTCTGCTGGATTGCTAAAACATCCGAGGTAACTCAGGATATAGTCAGAGCAAATCTCGACAAATGCCCAATGTTCGACGGCAGAATATCCGGCACTGGGCCTCGCTACTGCCCATCCCTCGAAATCAAAGTCGCAAGATTTCCAGAAAGAAAGTCCCACATAGTATTCCTCGAACCCGAAGGAAGCGGAACAGATGAGCTTTACGTAAACGGAATATCCATGAGCCTTCCGGCGAATATACAGGAAAATGTCCTACATTCCATACCCGGAATGGAAAATTGCGTTATGACTCAACCCGGATATGCTGTAGAATACGATTGTATCGATCCGAGAATTTTAAGACATACCCTCGAACACAAAAAAATCTCCGGCTTATTCTTCGCAGGCCAGATAAACGGCACCAGTGGATACGAAGAAGCCGCAGGGCAGGGGATTGTGGCTGGAATAAACGCCGCTCTCTCCATAAAGGGAGAAGAACCCTTTGTTTTATCGAGAAGGGAGTCTTATATAGGCGTGTTGATCGACGATATTGTAACGACGGGCGTGGATGAGCCATATCGCCTTTTCACAGCTCGAGCGGAATACAGGTTAAGGCTACGAGAGGACAACGCTATTTTCAGGATGCTCGATTATTCGAAAAAATACTCCCTGCTCTTTCCTTATATTATAGATAAATATCTGGAACAATGCAGAATGTTCGAAACAGAAATGGAAAAGCTGGATGAAGTTCGAGTTCCAAAATCGCTTTCGGCAAAAATCGCATCTCCGGATAAGCCGACTGGAAAGCGTTATCTTAAGGTTCCCGGAACATCTTATGCTGACTTGCTATCAGAAGGCGTCGGATCTGCCGATTTGCCGGCCGAGGTAATCGAGAGGGTCGAAATCGAAATAGGTTATGAACACTTTTTGAACCGCGAAGACAAACGAGCGTCTGAGCGCCCAGGTATTCTGAAAACAAAAATACCTAAAGGGATAGATTATTTCGCCATTGATTCTTTAACAACCGAGGCAAGAGAAAAGCTACAGGCGTCTCAACCATCGACACTATCAGAGGCGGAAAGTATTCCGGGAATATCTCCAGCCGCAATATTTTCATTATATATTTCAATAAAGAACAAAATTGTTTCACGTGAAACAATTTAATCAAGACCATGAACAAAGAACACTTCTTCGAAATAATCCAAGAGATTAATTATCCGATGCCCGATTATGCGGTAAGTAAGCTGGACGCTTTCGTCGAGATGATCAGAAAATCTTCTTTGTCTCTGAATTTGCTTTCCTCAGGGGAGGTAAATCACATTTGGGAGCGCCACATTCTAGATTCCCTTTGGCCATGTGTTCTTAATGTTGTCAGTCCGCCGTGTTCAATACTGGATGTCGGTTCTGGAGCGGGTTTTCCAGGAGTTCCCCTTGCGATTGTTTCTCCGCAACTCGAAATCACAATGGTCGAATCTGTCGGGAAAAAGTTGCGATTTGTTGAGCGTTCGCTGGCCGAGCTGTCAGTTCCCAACGCGAAAATCGTCAACTGTAGAATTGAGAGCTTTAATCCTACTTCGCTGTTCGACTACTGCACGTCACGCGCTTTTTCCTCCATCAAAAAAAGCCTTCAGATTTTCACAAGCTTTGTGAAACCCAAGGGAGAAATATTTTTCTACAAAGGCCCTGATGCAGATAGAGAAATCTCTGAAGCCGATAGTATTAGGCAGGACCTTTCATTAAGCCCTCCAGATATTATAAAAATCCCTACGAAATATTCGTCGAAGGGATTCGTAATTGTCGTGTATAAACGTCTCTAAAGGGGTCTGTCCGGCCTATCGTCAAGTATGTCCGAGTTCCCAAAAATCAGATCCCTGTTTTTCCAGAAATAATCAATAGCCGTTATCCATGCCATTGTAAATACAATACCGAGGGCGGCTGTTCCCTGCCAGAAGCCGTCAGATTCTCCGCCGAAGGCAGTATATGCTAAAATCGCAATTATACTGATCATCTCTGCGGCTGTTTTTGCTTTTGCGGTTTTGCTCGGCAGGATCTTCTTGCTTTTGCTCATTCCCCAAAGCCTAAAGCTTGTAACAAGAACATCCCGTGTTATAATCCCGATTACTGGCCATACCGCTGAATATCCTGTTGACGCAATCACAGCAAGCGCGAACCCGGAAAGCAGTTTGTCCGCAACAGGATCTGCAAATTGCCCAAAGCCCGTAACCGTTTTGTGTCTCCGTGCAAAATAACCATCTAACCAGTCGGTCAAAGCACCTGCCATGAACAACCCAACCCCAGGTATGAGCCACTTTCCTCCGGTATTAATTGCAAGAAAAACCAATGGAGCAATAATGATCCTAATTATTGTAAGGATGTTCGGCAGGTTCATACTAATCCTCGTCGAAACCTCGGCGGAACAGGTCTGCCATAGCCTCTGCGGCCGCTTCTTCGTCGGGTCCCTCGACTTCGATTATCAACTTGCTCCCCTTCTGGGCGGCGAGGATAAGCACACCCATGATACTTTTGGCATCAACGCTCAGCTCGTCCTTTTTGATAATAACTTTCGATTGAAAACCAGATGCTGTTTTAACAAGCATTGTAGCCGGCCTTGCGTGAAGTCCTAATCTGTTTACTACTTCAATTTGTTTGGTAACCATAATATTTTTTTTTAGACGTTTTTTGCATAATTCATGCCCGGAAGCCTTTTCACCAGGTCTCTCAATTCCAAAACGGAGAGTGTCATGAGGACATGCTGGCTATCCATTTTACTCTCGCGAGAGATTTTGTCAATATGTTTTCCATCATAATCCAGAGTTTCGTAGATTATTCTTTCGATTCCTTCAAGGCTTTCGGCTATGTCCAGAGCTTTTCTACGCGCCTCTTTTGATTTGACCGGAATATTTAAAAATTCGATTATCTGACTTGGATCGGTAACTACAGTTGCTCCCTTTTGAATGAGCATATTCGGACCTTCCGATGTAGGCCTGTCGATAGGTCCCGGAAGGGCAAAAACTTCCCTGCCCTGGTCGAGGGCATATTTATAAGTTATTAGTGCGCCGCTCTTTAGCCCGCCTTCGATCACCAGAACTCCAAGGGACATGCCGCTGATAATTCTGTTCCGTTTCGGGAAGTTCTCGGGCGCTGGCTGAGTTCCCATGGGGTATTCGCTTACAATTGCTCCGTTTTGGACGATTTTCTCGTATAGTTTTCGATTGATTGATGGATAAATCACGTCAACACCGCATCCGAGAGCCGCCACGGTTCTTCCGCCGGCTTCGATAGCCGACTCCTGAGCGTTGCCGTCGATGCCCATTGCCATGCCGGAAACTATTGTTAATCCTTGTCTTGCGAGATATTCCGAAAACCTTCGAGACTGATCTATTCCGTAACGAGTGGCCCTTCGCGTGCCGACAACTCCGACAGAAATCTCGTCTTTTGGGGAAATGTCGCCTTTTACATATAAAATAGACGGCGGGTCGAGGATATTTCGCAATAAACGCGGATACTCTTTGTCTAAAGGGGTTAGGACGCGGACATCCTTCTCCTCAATTCTGTCTATTTCTTCGTTAAGAAAGGGATCTTTTTCAGGATCATATTCGAGCAAATTGTCTATTGCGTTAGATTTCATGAATTTACCGAGATTTGCCCTGTCCTGAAGAAAGATAGTTTTTGGATCGCCAAAATAATCGAGTAATGTCTTGACAGTAACCGGACCGACAAAGGGGACTCTCGACAACGCGAGATGCCAGTAAATACGCTGTTTTTCTGTGGGTTCCATTATTCCACGTCCGCGACTAAATCGTGAATTTTATTGTAAACTGTATTGACAAGTTCTTTCAGTCCCTCTCCAGTGACGGAACTAATCAGTATAGCGTTTTTTCCAAGAATACTTTCCCAATCATTATCCGTATCGGCAATATCTAATTTTGTGCCTACAACGATACGGTCTTTTTTCCGCAGAACGCCATCGGCGTAGCTTTCAAGCTCATTGCTGAGCATTTCCAGTTTTTCTTCAGGAGAATCAGTCAAATCTACCATTAGAAGGATGATGCGTGTGCGTTCAACATGGCGCAGAAATTCGAGCCCGAGGCCTTTTCCTTCATGAGCGCCCTCAATTAAACCTGGGATGTCGCACATTACAAAAGCCCTGTTGTGGTCGATTTCGACGATTCCCAAATTTGGCTGAAGGGTTGTAAATGGGTAGTCGGCGACCTTTGGCCTGGCTTTCGACAGCCGGGACAGTAGCGTAGATTTTCCCGCATTCGGTGCGCCCGCAAGCCCGACATCTGCGATAACTTTAAGTTCCAGAAGGACTTCCAGCTCCTCGCCAGGTTTGCCGGGAGTGGCTTTTCGCGGCGCTTGATTTGAAGATGTAGCGAAACGGGCGTTTCCTTTTCCTCCTCTGCCGCCATTTGCGATGACAAAGTCGCCATCTACCATATCGACGATTATCTCGCCGTTTTCGGCATCTTTGACGAGGGTGCCGGGAGGAACGTCGATAATCATGTCCTCACCGCGTGCGCCGGTTTTGTTTGATCCCTGGCCGGGATTTCCGTTCTGAGCTTTGTATGTGTGAATGTATCGGAAATCCATAAGGGTAGCCATGTTGTGGTCAACGCGTAGGATGACATCGCCCCCGTTGCCGCCGTCTCCGCCTGCGGGACCTCCTCGAGGAACAAATTTTTCCCTTCGGAATGCTACAATTCCGTCGCCCCCTTTGCCTGCTCGAATAATTATCTTGACCCTATCAACAAACATTATGCACCTAATCGATTCTGCCCTTCATCGAAACTTCAAGAAGTTTTCCAAGCTTTTCTGCATTAAGATTCTTGCGCAAATGGCCTCTGACGGCGAGAGAAATTCCACCGGTCTCCTCTGAAACGAGGACTACGAGAGCGTCTGTCTCCTCCGAAAGACCCACACCCGCACGGTGTCGCATGCCCAAAGACCTCTGATAACGGGGGTTTGACGTCAACGGCAACTCGCAGGCCGCCGCGATAATAAGGTCGTTTTCGATGATGACAGCTCCGTCGTGAAGGGGAGTTCGCGGCGTGAATATTGTAACCATAAGCTCGGCATTGACCTGTGAATTCAATTTTTTGCCGGTTTCTTCATAGCTCTTCAGGCCAACCTCCCGTTTGATAGCTATTAGCGCACCAACTTTTGCCTCTGACAGTAGTTCCACCGCGCGGACAACTTCGTCCAAAACCTTTTTTCCGCTCGACGAAACGATTCTTCCGAAAAAAGGCGTATTACCAAGCCGAGTCAGAGCGTTTCGAAGTTCAGGCTGAAAAACGACGAGAAAGGCTATAACCCAGACCGTCCCGAGGCGAGTGATTAGCCATTGAAGGGAATTCATATTCAGCCAGGTTGAGAGAAACGCGAGAAAAAGCAAAACGCCGAGTCCCACAAGCATCGTAACGGCCCGCGAACCTCGCATGAGAATGAAAAACTGATAGATTATAAACGCTACAACCAGAATATCGAAAACATCGAGAAGGCCGAATTCAAGAAAGTAAAGTTTAAAAAAGGTCATAATAAACCGCCTTCCACAGGCTGGGCATAAATTGCGCCCATTAGCTTCAGCATCTCCGCCGCGGGTTGAACATCGTGAACCCTAAGAATATCGGCTCCTGCTAATGCAGACCATGCATAAGTTCCCAGGCTTCCGTAGAGTCTTTCTTCAGCAGAAACTCCGCCAAGTTCTTTTCCGATAAACGCTTTACGCGATGTCCCGACGACAAGCCTGTCGCCAACTCCACTGAATCGATTCAGGTTTCTGAGGATTTTCAAATTATCGTGATATCCTTCTGTGATGCGTTTCCCGAAACCAATACCCGGATCGACCCAGATATTTTCCGGTGCGATTCCAGATCGAACGGCAAAATTTACCCGCCCTTTCAGAAAGCCTGCAATTTCGCCGATGACATCGTCGTAAACCGGATTTTTCTGCATATTTCCCGGCATTCCCTGAATGTGCATGAGAATTACTTTGCATTCGGCCTCAGCGGCAACTTCCGCCATGGTCAAATCAAAAGTCATCGCGGAAATGTCGTTTATTATCGAGGCCCCCGCGGAAATCGCTTCTCGAGCAACGGCCGATTTATATGTGTCGATCGAGATAGGGATTGCGACTTGTGCGCTAAGCTCGGCTATCACGGGGATAACGCGTTTCAGCTCTTCTGAGAGAGAAACCGGTTCCGCTCCCGGCCTGCTCGACTCTCCGCCGATGTCGATAATATCCGCGCCCTCTTCGGCGAGCCGTAAACCATGTTCGATAGCGCATTCCGGGTCAAAAAAATTACCGCCGTCAGAGAAGCTATCCGGTGTAACATTCACAATCCCCATAATCTGGACATCGCTGGGATTGGCGACTTTTCCATTGCTCATGTCTAATTTCGAGTTATTCATCTTCTAAAATATATTAAGGATATCGCAATAGACAAGGCATTATTCATGAAAATGCCGGCCTTCTTAAGCTGGAAACAAAAAAATATCTGGGATAGATTATTCGACTCACGCCGGCTCTGGGGCGGCATCTCCGGAAATAACTGTTCCGGGAGACTTCTTGGCGTCGAGAACGGGTTCAGTTTCATCGGCAAGAATTGTTTCCTGAACTGATGCCTCGGTGCGCTCTATGGGCTTACCTTCCATAATCAGGTCTATTTCTTTGCCCGAAAGAGATTCATATTTTAAAAGTGCTTCGGCGATTCTGTCGAGTTGCTCACGGTGCTCGTTAATTAGCGATGCGGCCTTATCCAATGCGCCTTCTACCAGAGAAGTTACCTCAGCGTCGATAAGCCTGTTCACTTCATCAGAGTGGCGCGAACCCCTACTGACAAGCTCTTTGCCGAGAAATATCTCGTTGTCCGACTCGTTGTAGTTTAAAGGGCCGAGTTTTTCGCTCATTCCCCACGAGCAAACCATCTTGTGGGCGAGATCGGTGGCTTGTTTGATGTCGTTGTCCGCGCCGGTGGTCGGGTCATCGAATACGGCAAGTTCCGCCGCTCTTCCGCCGAGAGCATGGACCAGCTTGGTTTTGAGATAACTCTTGCCGTAAACGTGTCTGTCCCCCTTGGGCAGATACATTGTCTGGCCGATGGACATCCCCCGAGGAATAATGGTTACCTTGTGAATCGGGTCGCTGTTCGGCAGAAGTTTGCCTACAAGGGTATGGCCGGCTTCATGGTAGGCCGTGATTTTCTTCTCTTCGTCCGAGAGGGCCATGCTTCTGCGTTCCATGCCCATCATAACTTTATCTTTAGCGTGCTCAAGTTCCCACTGGCCCACCTGGTCTTTGTTTTCGCGGGCCGCCATGAGAGCCGCTTCATTGCAGATATTGGCTAAATCGGCGCCCGAAAGACCGGGAGTGCCTTTCGCGATTGCCTGAAGATCGACATCTTTCGCGAGGGGTATGCCTCGAGTGTGGACTTTCAGGATTCCTTCCCTGCCCTTGACATCGGGGCGGTCAATAACTACACGCCGGTCAAATCTGCCCGCCCTTAGGAGAGCCGGATCGAGAACGTCCGGGCGGTTGGTCGAAGCCAGAACTATCACGCCAGTGTTGGCTTCGAAGCCGTCCATTTCGACGAGAATCTGGTTAAGCGTCTGTTCGCGCTCGTCATGGCCTCCGCCAAGACCGGTTCCGCGCTGGCGCCCGACAGCGTCTATTTCGTCGATGAAAACGATACAGGGGGCGTTGGCCATAGCATTGTCAAATAAATCGCGAACACGGCTCGCTCCGACACCGACGAACATCTCGACAAAATCGCTTCCGGAAACGCTGAAGAAAGGAACTCCTGCCTCGCCCGAAACCGCTTTCGCAAGAAGAGTCTTCCCTGTGCCCGGAGGCCCTAGCAGTAGCACGCCTTTTGGAATTTTCCCGCCAAGCTTCGAGAAGCGCTTCGGATTTTTTAAAAACTCAATAATCTCCTGAAGCTCCATCTTGGCCTCTTCGCAGTCGGCAACATCGGCGAAAGTAACCTTTGCGCGGTCAGGAGTTATTTGTTTGGCTTTAGATTTGCCGAATGTGAAAATACCCTTTTGATTGCCCTGCATCCTCATTATAAAAAAGAAATATAGAAGGGGCAGAAGTAGCCATGGCAATATCGATAGGGCAACTGTCCACCATCCGCCGGTATCGTCTTCGGCGGAGATTTTGACATCCGCCGCGCGAAGCGCGGAAACGAGCTCCGGAGCTTCAAAGGGTATATAGGATTCGAATTTAGTATATGTAACCTCACCCTTGCCCATAGATACGTTTTTATCGAGCTTGAACTTCCCCTCGACCTTTTTCCCCACAAACTTCACCTGGGAGACTTCACCTTTCTCTACAGCTTCCATAAATTCGGAATAACTCATCTTAAGGACGGGGTTTCTGTCGCCGTAGAACATTTGGGCGAGAAGTATCGCCACCGCGAAAAGCAAAACCCAGATAGCTAGTCCTCTGGTTCGTGTTTTCCAGTTGGTGTTTTTGGGAGGTGGTATTTTTTGGTTGTTGGGAGGGGTCATATTATTTTCCCTGGATTACCTCGCGTAATCGCTGTTTTCTAAAGCCTCTTTACACTCAACGCAGTAAGGGGCGTATGGAATGGCCTGCAAGCGCTCCATAGGAATTTTCACTCCGCATTCGATGCATTCGCCATAGGTGCCGTTATCTATTCTCTTCAAAGCCTCATCAATAAGGGTAAGTAGCTCGCTTTCGGTGCAGGCGAGGATATACGCCTTTTCATATTCGGCTGTTTCCGCGCCCATGTCCGCAGGATGGGTGGTGAAGCTGGATACTTCTCCCGTGGACTCTTTGCGGTTTTTGTGCAACATGTTCTCTTCAAAACGGCCGATTTCGTTCTGAATCTCGCTTTTCAAAGCATCCAGTTTTTTTCTGAATCTTTCAATTTCACGTGTTCTCATGTTTCTCCTTAGCGCGATTAATCGACTAATATCTTTCTATGATAATGATTTTATTTCTAATTACCATTTTCAATTAAGAATTAACTCTTCTTACCGAAATCTTTGCGCGATGGTCATTTACGTCCCACTCCTTCGCGAACTCCGGCGAATGGATTTCGGCACAAAGCAGTTCTGTTGCCAGAACTTCGCGGCGAATCCAATCGGTATGCTTCTCCACTGCTTTCGAAATATCCGTGTCAGATTCCACTCCTACCGCTATTCTGTCGGTAACCTCGAAACCGGCTTCCTTGCGGGTGTTCTGAATACGGTTGACTATTTCCCTAGCGTTTCCTTCGAGGATAAGGTCATTGGTAAGTTCGACATCGAGAGCGACGGTTAAATCGTCCTCGGAATTCAGATGGAACCCTTCAGATGCGCCGGTGGTGAGAACCATGTCCTCCTCCGGATGAAGCGAAATCTCCTCGCCTTCGAAGTTCAAATGAACGCTTCCTTCGGCGAGACCTCGTTTTATGGTCTCGTCAGTAAGATTCTCTATCACCGCCGAAAGCTCCTTCATCCGCTTGCCGAAACGGGGGCCGAGAGCTTTGAAATTAGCCTTGGCCGCGTAGCTGAGCAGGTTCGAAAGCTCGGTGGTCTCGACGCCCTTGACATTGAGCTCGCGTTTGATAAGTTCCAATGCCCATTCGGGGAGATCCTTTGCCGAACTTCCCGCAATATACAGCTTCAAGAGGGGCTGGCGAACCTTCATATTCGCGGTCTGGCGGGCGTTTCTGCCCATAGTTACAACGCGTTCGGTAAAAACCATATCCCGCTCGAGCTCGACGTCGATAGCCCTCTCGTCCACCACGGGAAAATCGCTCAGGTGAATGCTAATCGGCTCACCTGGCAAATTCCGGTGTAGTCCGCGCCAGATTATGTCCGATGTCATCGGAACATAAGGCGCGATAAGTTTGGCGACCGTCGTCAAAGCATCGTAGAGAGAGCGATAGGCGGCCAGCTTGTCGTCGCCCATCCCCTCACCCCAAAAACGTTTGCGCGAGAGCCTAACGAACCAGTTCGACAGCTCATCCACGACGAAATTGTTTATCTTACGGGTCGCGTGGGTAAGCTGGTAGCCGTCGAGGTTCGCGCGAACCTCTTTGACGAGGCTGTTCATGCGGCTTTTAAGCCATTTATCCGTAACCGAAGGCTTACCGTCGCCCATTCCCGGCCTCCAGCCGTCGATGTTGGCATAAAGGGCGAAGAAGCCGTAGGTGTTTCGCAGGGTATCGAAGAAAATACGCGACACCTCCGCGATCCCGCTCTCGTCGAATTTTGTGGGCAACCACGGCGCGCTGGTCGTAACGAGATACCACCGAAGGGGATCCGCGCCGAAATCCTGAATTACTTGCACCGGGTCGGTGGCGTTTCCGAGACGTTTGCTCATCTTCTGCCCGTTCTTATCGAGGACGAGGCCGTTGACCAAACATCTCTTATACGATGATTTGCCGGTGAAATAGGTTGATATTGCAAGCATAGTATAAAACCACCCGCGAGTCTGATCGACCCCCTCGCAGATGAATTCCGCAGGGAAGAAATCCGGATCGAAATCATCCTTGTGCCCGTAGGGATAATGCACCTGCGCGAAAGGCATAGCGCCGCTGTCAAACCAGCAGTCGATGACGTCGGGAACTCGAGCCATTTTGCCGCCGCACTCGGGGCATTTCAGGTAAACACCGTCGATATAAGGTTTGTGGATGTCCATACCATCTTCGTAACCCTCGACGGCCATTTCAGCCAACTGTGCCCTGGATTCCACCGCAACGTGCTTGTCGCATTCCTCGCAAACCCATATCGGCAGAGGTGTTCCCCAATAGCGCTCTCTGGAAATCGCCCAGTCTATATTATTACGAAGCCATTCCCCGAATCTTCCCGCTCCAATTTCCGGGGGGAACCAGTCTATATGTTCGTTTGCGGCGAGGAGTTTGTCTTTGAAGCTCGTGGTTTTGATATACCAGCTTCCCCGGGCATATTGAATCAGCGGACTGTCGCAACGCCAGCAGAAGGCGTAGCTGTGGGTCATCCGCCGATTGGCGAAAAGCAGGCCGCGGGCTTCGAGGTCTTCCAAAATCATCGGGTCGGCATCTTTGAAAAATTTCCCGGCGAAAGGTTCTGCTTCCGGAGAAATAAGGCCGTCGGCATTTACCAGCTGAATGAGAGGCAAATCGTGGCGGACGCCCTCTTCATAGTCCTCCGCGCCGAAAGCCGGAGCGATATGGACGATTCCGGTGCCGTCTTCGGTGGTTACATATTCGGCGTTTATCGCGAACCAGGCCTTTTTGTCCGGTTCTGTGAACTTGAATAGGGGCTCATATTCGACGCCGGCAAGCTCCGCGCCCGTTTTCGACTCGGCAATTTTCGGCTGAACATCGCCGAAAACAGCTTCCAGGCGGGCTTTCGCGAGCCAGAGGTATTGCCCCCTGTCCTCGACCCTTACATATTCGACATCTGGATGCAGTGCCACAGCAACGTTTGACAAAAGTGTCCAAGGGGTAGTCGTCCACACGAGAAAATACTCGTTTTCTGCGCTGGAAAGCTTCATGCGGACAGTTATAGACGGATCCTCGACGTCCCGATAGCCCTGAGAAACCTCGTGGTCGGAAAGGCCGGTGCCGCATCGGGGGCAGTATGGCAGAATCTTGTGGCCGCGATACATCATGCCGTCGTTAAAGAAGTTCGCTAACAGCCACCACACGGATTCCATATAGTCGCCATCGCAGGTAACATATGGGTTAGAAAGGTCGAGCCAATATCCGATACGACGCGTTATCGCTTCCCAGTTATCCAGATACTTGAAAACACTTGTTTTGCAGGTGGCATTGAACTTGTCCACGCCGAGGTTTTCTATCTCATTTTTCGACGATATCCCCAGCTCTTTTTCCGCGCTAATCTCTACGGGAAGGCCGTGGGTATCCCACCCGGCTTTGCGCTCCACCAGTCTGCCGTTCATGGTCTGATAACGGCAAACGATGTCTTTAAGAGTCCGCGCGAGGATGTGATGCACTCCCGGAAGGCCGTTGGCGGTTGGCGGGCCTTCGTAGAAAACGAACTTTTTGTCGTCTTTGCCCTTTTCGAGAACTTTTTTGAAAATATCCTCTTTGTCCCAGAAATCCAGAACCTCGTTTTCTAGCTCCTGTTGGTTGAGTTCTCTTTCTATTTCTCTATATAACTTTTTGTCTGACATAGTGATATCCTGTCTATTCTGTTGAATTTTCGTTGCTTCTAACTACGACATCCACCTCGAAATCGGAAAAATCCTCATCGGCCTTCAGTGAAACCCTCGCGGTATATAACCCCGGTTCGACCTCATTGCTCCTGTTCGACCGCGCATTCCAACCGATAGAATGCTCGCCGGCCTTGAGGAACATGTCCGGCAGACGCCGCACCGAGCGCCCCTCCGAGTCCGTGATTACAATTATCGCCTCGGCGTCGAAAGTGGTTTCGAAGTCGATAGTTGCAGAGGGTTCTTCCCAGAAACCCCTGTCATACTTGATTCTCAGAACCGTATCCGCCGGAGAGAATGTCAGGGCAAGGCTTTCCTCCACCGCGTCTATATTATTTATCGACAATTTGCCAATCATGGGCAATCCGGAAAACACCACCCGAGTGGGCTGAGTCGGGCGGACTATTCGAATCTGCCACTCCGCCGAAGGCCCGGGCGCGCGCATATCAGTCCATGCCGCATTCAAAAACTCGAAAGAGGTGTCCTCCACCGGAAAGTAGCAATAAAATCCCACCGGCGGAATAGGCGGAGCGGCAAGGTCGATGTCCCGGTCGTAACCCTCACTTGCGCCGGGAACCATACCTATCTTCATTTCGCGAGAGTTGCCGCCATCGACCGTAATAACCGTTTCCCAGCCAATGGCGAACACGCCCGCAGACACCATCAATATAACTAAAACAATATATCTTATCATAGTAAGCCTTTCTGTCTTGCGTTAAGACAATCCTATATAATAAGGTTTGCAATGTCTTATGCAAGCTAAATTTTGCCCCTATTTCGGTTAAGACACGGAAAATGCCCGTTTTTGAGTCAGAAAAGGAGGATTATTCAGACAATAAAAAAGACACATGTCGCGTAAAAAAGCTCAACTACAAGCCTCCGCGCCAATCGAACAATAGGATTGACACCGCCCCTTGTCGCCTTTATATTCATACCCGCAAAATCGATACTCAAAACTGATGAACTCGAAAGAAACCGGAGGAAAATAATGGAAGTAAACATAGGCAAAGCGAAATTTACAATCATGCAGGGCGATATAACATCGGCGGGAACCGAGGCTATAGCCAACTCAGCCAATGACAAGCTGTGGATGGGAAGCGGCGTCGCGGGTGCAATCAAAAAACAGGGCGGCGAAGAAATCGAGCTGGAAGCTATGAAAATGGGACCCATCCCAATCGGCGAAGTCGCCGTGACATCCGCGGGAAAACTAAGCGCAAAAAAGGTCATTCACGCCGTAGTGATGGGGCAGGACCTTATGACATCAGAAGAATTCGTCCGCAACGCCACCCGGAACACGATAAAAGCCGCGGACTCGATACCGGTATTATCCCTTGCTGTGCCGGCTTTCGGCACCGGTGTAGGCCATTTCCACGCCGAAGACTGCTCGAAAATCATGATAGAGGAGATTGTCAACGGCCTTCTGGACGCAAAAAACCTCAGGCAGGTGAAGATAGTCCTGAACGATAAAGGCACCTACGACATCTTCAAAAACGCCCTCGAATCGCGTTTTCGCAGAAAATAGACGGAGAATGTCGGCACAGGCAAAAGTGAATTGCGACGATGAAAAGCTGATAGAAGCCGCCAAAAGCGTTCAGGGTGAATTTACTTTGCGCGGGGACTTCACTGCGGGAGCAGTCGGAGCGGCGATATTGACATCGAAAGGCAATATTTACACCGGAATTTGTATCGACCTTGGTTGCGGCCTCGGCTTTTGCGCCGAGGTCGCGGCGGCCTCCGAGATGCTGAAAAACCGCGAAACCCACATTGTCGCCGTTACGGCTGTCGGAGATAACGGCCATATCATGGCACCCTGCGGAAGATGCCGCGAAACAATCATTCAACTCGACCAAAGAAACATCGATTGCCGCGTCCTGCTTTCCGGCGGCCGTTCCGCGACCCTCGGAACCCTTCTACAGGAGCATTGGCTCACCCCGACTAAATCTTAAATCGAGATTGCTTCGGTTGCTCCGCTCCCTCGCAAAGACATGTTTGCTAATCATCTTTCGACAAAAATCAGCAATACTCAATCCTAAATCCTCAATCCCGCCCGATATCATACCAGATGCGGTTTGCGGCCTCGGTGTCTTCGCCTTTAAATAGTCGATAAGCCTGCAGTGGGTGCCGAATCACATACCAATCCCCCAGCCGGTCGAACTTTCGGCTCGATGTTACGACTTTTTTGTCCCTGATAACTCGATATCTCCGCCCCTTTGAAATGCAGTATTTCCGAAGTCTTCGTGCGAAATCAATATCCTCGCCGGCCGGCCGGCTTTCGTCGAAACCCCCTAAATCCTCGAAAGCCTGCCGCTTAAGCCAAATCACGATTCCCATAATTCCGAATATCGTCGCAAAAAACCGCGCAATTCCCATGGTCAGCGCGATCCCCAAAGAACGCCTATCCAGTCGGAAATCCACACCACCCCCATAGCATTCGTCCGTGCTAAGGCTTTGGGATATATCCGCCATTAAACCGCGCGGCATAATGCTGTCGGCATCGATGAAGACGATATTCTCGCCGGAGGAGGCTTCCACTCCGGCATTTCGGATTTTCCCGATTGTTCCGGAGTCCTGCCGGACGATAACCGCGCCGTGATTGCGGGCAATTTCCTCTGTTCTGTCGGTGCATCGGTTTAGAACTACTACGATTTCGATTTCGCCCGAAATGCCCTCAGTAGCGGCCTTTACAGACTCGATACATTTTCCTATGAACTTCTCCTCGTCCCTCGCAGGGATTATTACGGAGAAAGCGGGTTTTTGGATTAGAGGTTTCATATCATTCCAAATATTGCTTGCTCAATCCCAACTGTCAAACAGAATCTGACGCGATTTTTTTGATTTGAAATCTCAAAGAAAATAGATGGTGCATTCGTTGGATTATGTATTCTGTGTATCTTTATTTTTTAACTCTCCAAATTAACACAATCTTAACAAATGCTTAACATTCCTTAAAAACTCCGTCCGTATAATCCGCTTTCTAACCGCGGATTAAAACGCTGGCGGAGATATAATATGGCAAAATATTCAATAGGCGCGATTGCCTCCTTTTCCCTGCTTATGCTGTTGGCGATAACCATTATGCTTTTCGCCAACGCACTTCCCTTTTTCGGCGAATACAAACTTGCGGATTTCGTCCTCGGAAGCAAATGGCAGCCCACACAGGAACCGCCTCATTTCGGGCTTCTGCCCCTAATGTGGGGTTCTCTGATTGTAACCGTAGTCGCCCTCCTTTTTGCCCTTCCCATCGGAATTGCGAGTGCGCTGTATCTTCACGGCGTCGCTCCGGTTAGGCTTCGGGAGACGCTGAAGCCCATAATAGAGCTATTGGGAAGCGTGCCCTCGGTAGTTTCCGGCCTCTTCGGGCTGACACTTCTCGCGCCGTTTTTGCAGAATCTGCTTTCCCTTTCCATCGGCCAATGCGCATTCACGGCGGGAATCACGCTGGGGCTGATGTCCTTGCCCATCGTGGTCAGCGTTTCCGAGGACGCCCTGTCGTCGGTGCCTCGGGATTACGGCGAGGCTTCCCTCGCCCTCGGCGCCACCCGATGGGAAACCCTCATGCGAGTAACCTTCCCCTCGGCGCGGTCAGGAATTTGGGCGGCGGTTCTGCTGGCCCTTGGAAGAACCATCGGCGAGACTATGACCGTGCTCATGGTGGCCGGAGGTGCCGCGCAGATAGCCCTTTCGCCCTTCAAGCCCGTGCGGACAATGACCGCCTCAATTGCCGCCGAGATGGGCGAAACTCCTCAGGGAAGCACCCATTTTCACGCCCTATTCGCGGTTGGCGCCGTGCTTTTTGTAATTACATTTATTATTAATCTTATTGCTAATAAATATGCCTCAAAGTCTATCAAATAAAAGGCTTCTGCAACAGAAAATAGGATTCACTGTCCTCGGGGTTGCCGCGTCGATAGTAATCCTCGCGGTGGGGATACTGCTATTTTTCATCATCAAGCGCGGTTTGCCGGCGTTATCCTGGGAGTTTATCTCTCAGCCGCCCAAACGCGGAATGACTCAGGGAGGTATTTTCCCTGCCCTGCTGGGGACTTTCCTTCTGGGCTTCGGGGCGATGATTTTTTCGTTGCCCATAGGCGTCCTGACCGCGATATATCTAAGCGAATTCGCCACCATAGGCACTTTCACGAGATCTATACGCACCGGAATAAACACGCTGGCCGGACTACCCTCGATTGTCTTCGGGCTTTTCGGGTTCGCGTTTTTCTGCAAGGTGCTCGGTTTCGGCGTCTCCGTCCTTTCCGGAGCGATGACGTTGGGCGTGATGGCGCTACCAATCGTCATCGTAACCACCGAAGAGGCTCTGCGCACCGTTCCGAACTCCTTCCGCGAAGCCTCCCTTTCCCTCGGCGCAACCAAATGGCGCACTACGATGAAGGTCGTTCTGCCAAACGCGGTCTCCGGAATAGTTACCGGCGCGATTTTGGCAATGGGCCGCGCTGTAGGCGAAACAGCGCCCATTATCTTCACAGCCGCTACGTTCTACACCCGCAAACTCCCGAAATCCCCCCTGGATGAGGTTATGGCTCTGCCGTATCACATCTACGGCCTCGTAACCGAGGGGGTTTATCCTGATAAGCAGTTGCCAATAGCTTACGGTTCCGCGCTGGTTCTTCTGCTTCTGGTTCTCGTCCTCAGCGGCGCGGGTATTTATCTTCGATATCGAACACGAAGGAAAAGAGTATGGTAAACGAAAAGGGCATAATAGAATCGGTGCATTTCAATCTATGCTACGGCGATAATCACGCTATCAAAGATGTATCGATAAAATTCCCGAGCGAGACAATAACCGCCATTATGGGGCCTTCGGGGTGCGGAAAATCCACGTTCCTGCGCTCCATCAACCGAATGAACGATCTCATTCCCTCGGTGAAAACCCGCGGTAAAATTCTCTTCGACGGCAAGAACGTTTACTCGAAGAAAATCGATATATACAAGCTTCGCCGGCGTATAGGCATGGTTTTCCAGCGTCCGAACCCCTTTCCGATGTCGATAATGGAAAACGTCTCCTACGGCCTGCGTATTCACAAACTCTGCAAGGGAAGCGAGATGGAAGACCGCGTGGTTGAGGCAATCAAGCGGGTGAACCTCTGGGAAGAAGTCGGCGACCGGCTAAAGGCGAGCGCGATGGAGCTCTCCGGCGGGCAACAGCAGAGGCTTTGCATCGCTCGGGCATTGGCTGTCGAGCCGGAGGTAATCCTCCTGGACGAACCCACCAGCGCCCTCGACCCCGTATCTGCGGCCAAGATCGAGGAACAGCTTCAGGAATTCATCGGGCAATACACGATTATAATCGTAACTCACAATGTCGCTCAGGCGGCGAGGGTCGCCGAATTTTCGGCATTCATGATGCTGGGCGAGCTTATCGACTTCGGAAAAACAAAAGAAGTATTTACAAACCCGAAAAATGAGTTGACCGAAAGATACCTATCGGGTAAATTTGGATAGGCAGGAATTATGTTAAACGAAAGCACAAAAGAACTAAAAAGGCTCTTTGCCGAACAGTCCGTGCGAGTGGAGTCGATGGTTCGAAACTCCATCGAAGCCCTTCTGAAGAAGGATGAAAAGCTCGCCGCGGATGTAATCATGATTCAAGAGTCGGAATGTAACCGCGCGGAAATGGTTATCAGCGCGAAGATAGCCGAAATCATCGCCCTGTATTGCCCTCGGGCAAAGGAAATGCGCTACATGATGGCGATTATTCAGGCCAACACCGACCTCGAAAGGGTTGGCGATTTAGCCGTGAACATCGCCCAATGCGCCCAATATCTAATTCCGCGGCGTCCAGTGAAACCCCTAATCGATATTCCGCGCATGGCGCATATAGCCGCGGATATGGTCCGGGATGCACTAAAAGGCTTTCTGGAGGAGAATCTTGAACTGTCGAACACTGTCCTCGAACGGGATAACATGGTTGACGATCTCGAAGAACAGGTCATGCGCGAACTCACAACCTACATGGCCTCCGACCTCTCAACAATCGAACGGGCGATGAGGCTTATGTTCATCGCGAAAAACATAGAACGCATAGCCGACCTCGCGACAAACGTCGCCGAGGACACAATCTACTATCTCACAGGCGAGGATATTCGCCATCCCGCCGAGAGGGAAGACAAGGAGGCAAAGGATGTCAACCAAAAGAATAGCGGTAGTTGAGGACGAGGAAGACCTGCGAAATCTCCTCAAACTTCATCTCGAAAGGGATGGGTTCGAGGTTCTGCTTTTCAGCAACGGGGACGCTTTCCTCGATTTCGCCGACAAAAATCGGCTGGGGCTCGTTATCCTCGATCTGATGATGCCCGGAACCGGCGGCCTCGATGTCTGCAGAATCCTACGGACGGACGAAAAAAACAGCCACGTTCCGATTATCATTCTGACCGCAAAATCCACCGAGGCGGATATCGTTGTCGGCCTTGAGTTAGGCGCGGACGACTACATCACAAAACCCTTTTCCATGCGCGAGCTTCAGGCGCGGATAAAATCGATGTTCCGCCGAATCTCGAAATCCGAGAGCGAGAATATTCTATCAAACGGCGAGGTTACGGTGCACGTCGATAGGTTTCAGGTTCTTGTCGATGGGGAACCTGTCCAGCTTACTGCCACCGAGTTCTCAATCCTCGCATTCCTCATGCGCAGAAAAGGCAGGGTCCTCACCCGCAACCAGATCCTCGATTCCCTCGGCGGCGACCGGCAATATGTAATTGACCGCACGGTTGATGTGCATATATTGAACATAAGAAAAAAACTGGGCGATGCCGGCAAAATGATAGAAACCATCCGCGGCATCGGATATCGAATGGAAGAGGAATAGGTTTTTATGCGCGGAAGCCTTCTCAGACGGCAGTTCTACTTCGCGGTCATCACTCTCTCTGCGGCCGTGGGCGGGCTTCTGCTTATTTTTTCGAGCCTGTCGTCGAAGACACTTATCGACGAGACCTCCAAAGCCCTTCTGCGCGAGCGAATCCTATTCGACGAAATCCTCTGCGATAGCCTCGGCGAAACCCAAATCGATTCCATCGCAAAAATTCTCGGCAATAGAACGAAAATTAGATTCACCGTGATTCTCCCCGACGGCAGGGTTATCGCGGATTCCGAAAAGCCCCCCTCCGCCATGGAAAATCACGCCGACCGCCCGGAAATTATTTCTGCGATGGCAGAGGGCAAAGGGGTAAACGTTCGATACAGCGAGACAATTCGGCGGCAGATGGTATATTCCGCGGGCATAAGTCGAAATTCGGCCGGCGCAATCCGTTATGTAGTCCGTTCGAGCAAGCCCATGGACTCTCTGAAGGCGGTAAATACAGCCCTTGTTCGGCAATTCCTCTTTTGGGGAATAATCCTCATAGCTCTGGCTTCGGCGATGTTCTTCATCTCCCGCAATTTCGTCAAAAAGAACATAGACGCCCTGTCTGCCCAGGTGAAAAAAATCGCTGGCGGAAACTTTGAAAAAAGGATTGGCAAAGGCCGTTACCTCGAGTTCGAGGAACTGGAAAAATCGGTTAACAGCCTCGCCGGAAGTCTCGAAAAGATGTTCGTCGAATTACAGCAACAGCGGAATAACCTTCTGACTATCCTCCAGTCTCTCGACGAGGGGGTTATCGTCCTTCAGGCCAACGGCGAAATTCACCTGATGAACAAAGCCGCTCAGGATTTCACCAAGCTCGATTTCCAGTCCGTCAAGGGCGCGGATATTTTGTCCACCCTCATTCAGCCGGAACTGCGAAGCCTCATCGAAGAACCGGACAAGTCCAAAGTCGAATACAGTGTAGGAAAAAACAGGTTCAAAGCCCGTAAAAATAAGATCCACCAGCTCGACCAGACCGTGATTTCTATAAACGACATCACGGAGAGTTTCAATATTCAACAGACCAAGACCGATTTCGTGGCTAACGTCTCCCATGAACTGAAAACACCCCTGACTCTAATCAAAGGGTTTGCCGAGACTTTGGAGATGGAGCCCCTCGACGCGGAAGTTCAAAAATATATAGCGACAATAATGCGGCATACCGACCGCATGATAGCTCTGGTTAAGGATTTACTAACCCTATCCCGTATCGAGCAGACGGGAAAAATCGACGCTGTCAAAATCGACCCGGCAACTCTTGTAGAACAGATTTTGTTCCTTTTTAAAAGCGAAGCGGACGAGAAGCAAATCACTATTCTTTTCGAGCCGCAGAAGGACTCACCGCCAATACTCGGCGACGAGAGCCTGCTGGAAATCGCAGTCTCGAACCTTCTTCACAACGCGATTAAATACACGCCGCCCAAAGGAGAAATCAAAATCCGTATTCTCGGTGGAGACAGCGGTGTTACTATCAGCATCGAAGACAACGGCATAGGAATACCCGCCGAGGACATTCCGCGCATCTTCGAAAGGTTCTACACCGTCGATAAGTCCCGCTCGAACTCCTTATACGGCACCGGCTTAGGCCTCTCGATAGTCAAACACATCGCCCTGCTACATTCCGGCGAAATAGCCGTAGAAAGCTCCCCCGGCGTGGGAAGCCGATTCGATCTTATAATTCCCGCTACATAGAAATATACTTCAATAAGACACAATATAATTATACGATAATTACAGACTCACAAGCAAGCACAGCTCCGAAGTTATCCACAGCGTCAGCCCTGGCGGTAATAAATAGTCGAGTTGCCAACATCGAAAGCGGATTACTTATCAACATTGTTGTTTTTTTTCGGAGGGTGTCGGTTGGGCAGATTGGCTTGTTAACATTCGCCGGAGGGAGTTTAACCGAAAATAAATATTTTAACCCATTCTTAACAATGCGATAATTATAGATTAATATTCATCCCTTCAATTGCTCCTGTTTATAAAGAAGCCGTTTTATTACGGTTAAACACGAGAGGAGAGAAATGAAGGGTATGTTATTTGCGGTAATGACAGGTGTATTCGCGTTGACTGCGACATGCTTAAGCCTTGCCCCCGGCGAAACTCAGGTCGCCGGAAAGACGTGGATGCGGTATGAACACATCTCCATCGACGGCGAAACAGAATATAGCGGTTTCGGAATCGCACGGGGATATCTGGTTCTTTCCCATCGATTTACAGAGAAGATCGGTTCCCAGTTCACACTGGATGTATATTCGAGCGATAAGTCTGCGGATGCAAATGGAGCAGGATTGAAAGTCAAGTCGGCATATCTCGACTATTCCCTGGGCGAAAATGCCAAACTTTATGCTGGTGTAATCAAAAACTACTTCGGTATGACCTATGACTGGAAATATATCACCATCGAAAAGGCTATGGAAGATGTTTTGGGAATAGCTCCTTCCGCCGATGCCGGCATTGCACTCTCGGGCAAAATTCCAGGAGGCTACGGCGAGTATCAGGTGGGTGTCTATAACGGCGAGGGCTACAAGAAATTCTACTCGAACATCGACAGACACCCGGCATATCAGGGCAATGTCCGTTTCAAGCCGATTGACAATATCGCCATTGGCGGGTCGGTTAAATTCGAAAACTACGATGATCCTGCGGACACGACCGGAAGCCCGGAAACCCTCGGCCAGCTGGACATGGCGGGAGTCCTTATAGTAGAATACGGCCCGGTTAAACTGCTCGGCGAGTATCTCGGCCTTTCCCGCGACGGCGACGTTTCGGCCGGTTTTATGGCAATGCCGATAATCCTTTTGGGAGATGATTTCGAGATTGTGGGCAGATACGACAGCTGGGATCCCAACACGGAAATCGACGACGACGGCTGGACTTCAATTACTGCCGGAGTTAATTATTTTTTCGCCCGCAATAGCGCCGACAAGCCCTCAGCCTGGGTTCAGGCCAACTGGAGCCGTGAACAGCTGGAGGTCGAAAACTCAGAACCGGTGAATACTGCCGGTGTCCAGCTAAGGTGGGAATTCTCGAGTAACCCCTTCTAATGAAGGCTTTGATAACAATATCTAAAAAGGAGCGAAGATGAAAAAAATGATTCTCGTCGCAGTTATAACTGCGGCCATCACAGGCCTTTTGACGGCCGGAGACCAGCTTGTAATAACTGGTTCGACCACGGTTCTTCCTATAGCCCAGGCGTCCGCGGAAGAATACATGGACGCCAACCCGAAGTCCGACATCACGGTTCGGGGCGGCGGCTCCGGTGTGGGTATAGCCGCCCTTATCGACGACCAGTGCGATATCGCTATGTCGTCGAGGGACATCAAAGAAAAAGAAATTGAAACAGCTCGAGAAAAGGGTATCGAACCGGTAGAACACGTAGTGGCTTTCGATGCGCTTGCCATCGTCGTAAACCCCAAGAATGAAATTTCCGCGCTGACCCTGGAGCAAATAAACTCCATATTTAGCGGCGAAATCACTAACTGGAGCGAACTTGGCGGAAACGATAGAGATATCGTAATCGTAAGCAGAGACGTCTCTTCCGGAACCTTTGAAGTATTCAAGGAAATCGTCCTCAAAGGCGGCGCGGTGCACGAATCCGCCCTGAAACTCGCTTCAAATCAGGCGGTCGCGACTACTGTTAGCAACACCCCCGATGCTATAGGCTATGTCGGTCTCGGCTACCTCAATTCGAAAATCAAAGCGGTTAGTGTCGATGGCGTGGAAGCTTCAGTGAAAAGCGCCCAGTCCGGCGAATATCCCCTCGTTAGAAAGCTCAACATGTATTCCAACGGCGTTCCGACAGGTTCCACTAAGGCATATATCGATTTCGTCATAAGTGAAACCGGGCAAGAAATCGTGTCCGAACTAGGCTTCGTTCCCGTGAAGTAAAATACATCATAAATTTCGATGTTCAAAAGTGAACTTGCCTGTCGGCAAGTTCACTTTTTTTTTAAAAATTCCATTCTCGAATAGAAAGTTGAGAGCGAGTAAATAACTGGGGTGGTAAAAAATCGAATAGCAGAATGGTAAATATTCCCCATGCTTTCGCGGCTAGAAATACATAACTCGTTATTAATTAATACTTTACTGATTTGGTATGTTTACTGCGCAACTCAACAAGGTTTTATATGTTATTTGGTATCTCAATATTTCTAATTGCTTTTGGAATTATAGTTTCTTATACTAATTAGAAAAAAAGTTTTCTGGGGTCGAAGAAAGACCCCGAAGATGACTAAAACGAGAAGAAAAGAATGAATAAACAATACGCCTTATCAAGGGGGTTCGCGATGTCGCAGAACAAAATTTTAGTTATGTTGCTGGTATTCCTCACAGCGGCTTTCCTCGCTTTTGCCGAGGTTCCCACTTCCCTGACATATCAGGGTAAGCTTGTCGAGGGTGGACAGCCAGTGGACGGAACCCGCGCTATCGGATTCCGGCTCTATGTCGATGCCGGCGATGACGGTTTCACCGGTTCTCCCGGCGACGACCTGGCATGGGAACAAGCACCAGCTGACCTGACGGTTAATCATGGCATTTTCAGCACAGAGCTCGCTTTTTCCGGCAGTTTCACCGGTGGCGCATATACCGACATTCAAGACGTCTTCGGCGCAGGCCACGACCTATATCTCGAAATATATGTCGGACCCGCCACAAGCGATTTTACAGGTTGCACGCCCCTTGACCCCCCGGATAAAATCACCAGCCAGGGCTTCGCTTTTACCGTTGCGGACAAAGCTATTACACTCCCCAAACTCGCTGACGGTTCCGCCGATGGTCAGCTTCTACAGTGGGACGGTGACGAGAGCGAGTGGACGCTTGTTGACGGAAGTAGCCTCGGCGGCAATAATTACTGGGGTATTGAGGGCAACAGCGGAACCTCGGTTTCCTCAAACTTCATCGGAACGACAGACAATAGAGGCCTGGCTTTCCGCACGAATGACACGGAGAGAATGAGGCTTCAAAGTGACGGTCAGCTTACCATCGGCTCGGCTACTGCCGGCGGAAAACTCGACGTTCACCAAACATCGTCCAACGATGTGGCAAGGTTTATAAATTACGGCGATCCATCCAATATTCGCATGCGCAGAACTCAGGGCACTCAGGCCTCTCCTACACCAACCGCTGGAGCAAACACTATCCTCGGTAGGTTTTATGCAGAGGGTTACGACGGGTCGGGATTCACATCTGCGGCCGCCCTCGAGTTTGTTACCGACGCGACCGGCGGAGCTTCTGAAGATATGCCCGGCAGAATTTCGTTCCTTACCACACCCGATGGCACAGGCGCTCTCGAAGAGAGAATGAGAATCCGCAACAACGGCAACGTAGGCATCGGAACGACAGCCCCTCAGGCGGCACTACACGTAGGCCAATCCTCTGGCGTTATTATTGGAAATGACGAAGATGCAGGCACGGATAATATACCCGGAAAAATGACTTTAGTCAGTTCTGGAGACAATGAATTTTCGACTGTAATCGGAACAGAAGCTTTGACGGATAATAGGTTAATAAACTTTCCCGACGCCTCCGGCACGGTTGCTCTTGCCGAAGCGATTCCGGGAAGTCAGAACCTCGAATCCGTTCTCTCGGAAGGCAACACCACAGGAGATAATCAAATTATTCTCGACCAGGTGGGAGCTTCGCTTGCAATTCTCGAATCGGACGGCGATACTTATTACGGCACTTTGGACGCCGGAGACCTCTCTGCGGACCGCGCCTATACTCTCCCCGACGCCGACGGCGAAATTTCCGTCCTCGGACAGACAATCGAAAGCGGCGAAATCACCAACGGAACAGTCGTTGAAGAAGACCTCGCCCTTACAACTCCGGCCACGACCACCGAGGATAACTTCCTTCTCTCCTATGACGACGCCAGCGGCGGGTTCACATGGATCGATCCCACAACAGTAGGAAGCAACACCCTCGCCGGCCTCGACGATGTTGATGTTACGGGAATCGACGACGGTAAGATACTCAAATACAATTCCACCGACGGCGAATGGCAGATCGCGGACGACGAGGGCGGTGTCAGTTCGATGAACGCCGACGCTCCCCTCGAAGTCGATGGTGCAACCGGGGATGTTACAGTATCCATTACCGACGGGACTTCCGCAAACGAGATTCTCCAGTGGAACGGAACGAACTGGGTGGCGATAGACGCTATCGGCAATCGGACTTACACCGAAAACTATTACGTTACCGACGGCCAGACGGTTACCGCATCCATCGACGCTCTCGATCAGGCCGTGAAGGACAATGAGGTCGCTATTTCCAGCTTCTCGAGCAACGAAATTAAGGACGGGGACAATGACACTCGAGTAACCACCGAAAATGCCGAAGACGAAGACTACATACGTTTTTACACCGGCGGCACAGAGCAGGGCAATATTGCGCCATCCGGAAATGCCTGGTTCGATAAAGAACTCTATCTCGGCGGCGGACTCCATGTTCAGGACGGCGATCCAATCGGCGATGTCATGAACATCGATGGATCAACCGGCCAGATATGGACATCGGGCGATATTCGCACTCAGGGCGACATCTATTTCGAAAACGAGAAGGACGTTCGAATCAACAACTCTGTAACATTCAAAGATGCTGGCGGAGTAGAGATAATCCAGTTCACCGGAGGAGCATCACAGCTTACTTGGGCCCACGGTTCTATTATTAGCGCAACAGACGGCTCCAACGACCTTGGTTCCGGCTCAAACCAGTTCAGAACAGTCTATCTCGACGAATCCGTTCGTTTCGACGACAACGACGCAACAACAATAAGCCCGACTGCATTTGCGGAAGGCACAGGCTCGACTGCTCTTTATATCGGCGATAGAAGAATACTCGTTTACGGCGAACAGGGCTCGAACTGGTTCGATGGAAGCGGCGTTCCCGGTGCGGGAACCGGCGAAGACGGCGACTACTACCTCAACAACGATAACAGCGACTACTACTATAAAGACTCCGGCGCGTGGACTTTGCTCGGTAACCTTCGAGGAACCGGCTGGTTTAACGGCGACGGCGATCCTGTCGATGGCCCTCAATACAAGGCCGGTGATTTATGGTTTAATACCGAAGAGGGTACCGAAGAAGAGGGCGAATACTGGGTTCACGACGGCACCTCCTGGAGCCTCGATCCAATAGGCGACCTGACAGGCCCTCGCGGAAGTAGAGGCGAACAGGGCGCGACGATACACACCGGCACCGGAATTCCGGCTTGGGATCTCGGAACAATCGGCGATTATTACATTCAAAAAGAAGATGAACATAGATACCTCTGGGGCCCGAAACTCCTCGAAGACGAATGGCCTGCTACTTACGATGTTGACCTCGTCGGCCCCGCCGGAGGTAGAACCATTGAAAACGGAACAGTTAATCCTGACGGCACTATTGGCTTTGAAGGCGATTTCTACATCAATACAACTACTAATGAGATATGGGGACCAAAAATAGACGATTCCACCTGGCCGCCTTCCGGTGTTTCCCTTATAGGCCCCGCCGGCGACGAAGGTCCCGCGGGCGCCGCTGGTGCCGATGGAGTTGGTCTCATATATGAATGGGATGGAACCGGATTGGGTATTAAGTGTGAAGATGACGTGGATCCTTATGATTACGTCGATCTTCAAGGCCCAGCCGGCCCAGAAGGCCCGGAAGGCCCCGCTGGAACCGGTTTGACGAATCGCGGCGAATGGTTATCCGGAACCACGGATTATGTCGAAGGCGATTATGTGTTCGACGAATCTTCCGACGATCCGTTAATCAACTCGATGTGGATTTGCCAACTGGATGTTGACGCTTCGCCATATACCACTCAGCCGAAGGACGACCCGACCCATTGGGTCGAATTCCAAGCGCCTTCTGGCGAAGATGGCGATAACGCTTTTGTTTATATCGCCTATGCCAGCGATGATGCAGGCACGGATTTCACGATGACCTTCGATCCTGCTTTGGATTATATCGCAATTCTCTCAAGAACAACAGAACTTGTCTCTCCTCATGTCAGTGATTTTACTGGCCTATGGAAGAATTACAAAGGCGCTCAAGGCGAAGACGGCGACCCCGGAAACAATGCCTACACATATATCGCATACGCAGGCAACGCTTCCGGCGATGGTTTCACTCTAACCTTCGACCCGGGACTTAATTACATAGCCATCCTCTCGACTACGACGGAACTTGATCCTCCGGTTGCGGGAGACTTCGCGGGTTTGTGGAAGAATTACAGAGGCTCTGCAGGCCCCGCCGGCGATCCCGGCGTGGGCCTCGAATACGACTGGGACGGAACCCAGCTCGGAGTCAAACGCGAGGACGAAGCTGTATATACATATGTCGATCTTCAGGGGGATGCCGGCAGGGAAGTGGAACTTCAGGAAGGCGCGACCCATATTCAATGGCGTTATGTCGGCGAAGCCACATGGAATGACCTTATCGCTATCGCGGACATCACCGGCCCCCAGGGCGATGTAGGCCCCGCAGGCGCGGATGGCGCCGACGGTGCTGACGGCGCCGACGGCATAAGCATCCTCTGGCAAGGCTCCCTCGCATCAGCACCCGGAAGTCCTTCGCTGAACTGGGCATATTACAACACCACCGACGGAAAATCCTATATATGGGACGGCGACTCCTGGGAACAGATGTCTCAGGACGGCGCTACCGGTCCCGCTGGTGAAGATGGTGAAGATGGTGCCGCCGGCCCCGCTGGCGCTGACGGCAAAACCGTCTTAAACGGCACAGTCGACCCGACGACAGAGGGCGTCGATGGAGACTTCTATATCAACACGACATCGAACCAGATATTCGGTCCCAAGACCGGTGGTGCATGGGGAACCGGAACGAACCTCGTGGGCGCGGACGGCACGGACGGTGCCGATGGCGCCGACGGCATAAGTATTTCTTGGCGAGGTTCGTTCGCAAGCGCTCCAAGTAGTCCTTCTCTAAACTGGGCTTACTATAACACGACTGATAAAAAATCCTATGTTTGGGACGGCGACTCTTGGGAGCAGATGACTCAGGACGGCGCAGTCGGCCCCGAAGGCCCAATAGGCCCGGAAGGCCCCGCAGGCCCGACGATATATCCCGACGCGGGAATCGCCGTAAGCACCGGTGCCGCGTGGGGAACTTCGATAACCGATAACTCCGCGAACTGGAATGAAGCATACTCTTGGGGAGACCACGCCGAAGCCGGCTATCTGACATCTTATACAGAGACCGACCCGATATTCACTGCTTGGGATAAGGATTACAATGACTTGATCAACACACCCGACTTAAGTGGTTATCTGACATCGGAAACCGACCCGATATTCAACGCCTGGCTTGCTACCCCGCCGAACGTTTCGGTATTCACCAACGACGCGGGCTACATCTCCGGCAACGAAACCATCACACTCTCCGGGGCTGTTACAGGAAGCGGAGAAACTTCAATCTCGACTTCTTTATCCAATGACATTGTGAAAGAAATAAATCTTGCGATGACCACCCACGGCGGAGTGTCCCAAGACGGATATATTCTTTCTTACGACAACACCTCCGGCGGCTTCACCTGGCTCGATCCGGACGCAGTAGGCGGAGTAAATTCGGTTACGGAATCCGGCACCACGCCATTGGTCGTCTCCCCCACTACAGGAGCTGTTACTATAGGTATGAACGCGGCCAACGGAACTCAGGACGGTTACTTGACCAGCGCCGACTGGACAACTTTTAACAACAAACTCGATTCGGAAGTCGATGGTAGCACCACCAACGAGCTGATAACCGCCGCGAGTTACACCCACGCCACACACACCCTGACCGTAACCGAAGCCGGCAGGGATTGGAACGTCGATCTCTCCGACCTGGATAATTCCGACACCGACGACCAGAACCTCACCGAGGTCCTTGCCGAAGGAAACAGCGCGGGCACCTATGATATCGACCTCAACAATAACGCGCTTCTGAATATCGATTGGGCGACATCGGACGACGGCGCAGGATCCGGCCTCGACGCCGACCTTCTCGATGGTCAGCATGGAGCATATTATCTGGACAACACCGATAACCAGACTGCGGCTGAAGTTAGCGCGGTAGATGAATTCACTCATTCTTCTGCTACCAACGTTCAGGACGTTCTGGACGATCTCGACGCGGCAATCTCTTCCGCAGGCGACGATTGGGGTAGCGGAAACTGGACCGTTACCGACGGCTCGACGCCGAGTGTTGTTTCGGAAGGCCAGGCAGTTACTTTCACCGGTTCGGGTGCGACTTCGGTTTCGCAATCAGGAAGAACGGTAACGATTTCTTCCACCGATAACGTAGATGACGCCGACGCCGACCCGAGCAACGAGATTCAGGACGTGTTTACATCACTGAAAGATGGCACGAACACATATAACGTGGCCAGTTCCAGCGATGATATCGAATTCGCGGCCTCCGGTCTTGCTACCGTGGCTGTCAACCCGACTACCGGTGTAATAACAGTTGGCGCTTCTGGTGACGGCACAGGCACTGACAACCAAACATTATCTTACAACGCCGCAACTGATGAAATTACGATTTACGGTGGGAATACTATCGACATCACCGAAGTAAACACGGATAACCAGGACTTATCACTGAGTGGAAACACATTGAGCCTAACTGGCGATGCCACTTCTGTTGACCTGTCCGGATTTATGGATAACACCGATAACCAGAACCTCAGTCATACTGTCAGCGGCACAGACCGCACTATCAATATCTCTGGCGGCACAGGAACCACTATCAGCGTCGCGGACAACGATAACGACGCTACGAATGAGCTACAGACCGCTGTCGAGGTCTCTGCGGTCGATGAGTTCGACCACTCTTCCGCCACCAACGTTCAGGATGTTCTGGATGATCTCGACGCGGCAATCTCATCCGCAGGCGGCGATATTACAGACGTCCAAGAAGGTGATGGGATTAACGTCACTAACCCGAGTGGACCGGCACCAACGGTTTCTGTCGAATATGGTAATGGTCTACAGATTACAGGGACTGCGCCTAATAGACCGATTTCTGTGATCTACGGCAATACAGCTAACAGCGCAGTCGAAGGAAACCAGACCGCGACGATTAATGCTGGAAACGGCTTGATCGGCGGGACATCACTCGATGCTTTAGGCGATGGATTCTCAACTACAATTGGAGTAGGTGCAGGAAATGGTATCGTAGTAAATGCAGACCAAGTTCTCGTAAATGAGGGCGACGGTCTCATATTCGATGGCGGCGTGTTGGAAGTTAACCCTGGCGCCGGCCTTGGTTTCTCGGGTGACCAGTTGATAAACACTGGCGACCTGAGCTCAACAAACGAGATACAAACAATAACCTTGACCGGTGATGTAACCGGATCAGGCACGGGTTCTTTTGCGGCAACTATAACGGATAATGCGGTTACTCCTGCGAAACTCTCGCACGGTTCGGATGGCCAGGTTCTCAAGATGGTATCCGGCAACCCGGCATGGGCGGCGGATGCTACGGGAAGCGATAACTATGTTACTTCTGCTAGTTTCTCTGAACCTGTAGCTGGAACACAGAGATTAACGTTAGGCCGGGTTAGCGGCGGTTCTCTTACTGCTGATTTCACCGACGACAACACCACATACTCCGCGGGAACCGGAATAAGCTTCGCCGGAACGGTAATCAACAACTCCGCTCCCGATCAGACCGTTGGTTTATCTGCGGGGACTGGAATATCTATAACCGGCACCTACCCTAACTTTACTATCGAGAATACTGCGCCCTCGAGTGGCGGAACGGTAACAAGTGTAACCGCTACATCTCCACTATCTTCAAGTGGTGGAGCTACGCCAGACATCTCAATCCAATTAGCGACTGGTTCTACCAACGGCTATCTATCTTCAACCGATTGGAACACATTCAACGGCAAGCTAAGCTCTAGTTTGACCTCCGCTAGGATATTTGTGGGCAATGCATCCAACGTAGCCACAGGGGTTGCAATGTCCGGTGACGCAACAATATCGAATACTGGTGCGCTTACGATATCTGCAAATGCAGTGAACGCCACAAAACTGAATGTCTCTGGTGATGGAACCGCCGGTCAGGTTCTTACTTCTGACGGGGACGGGTCATTCTCGTGGGTTGCTGACGGCACCGGCACAGACAACCAGACTCTTTCCGTAGGCGCCGGAACCGTCACTACATCTCTTATTCAGCTTACCGGAAGCTCTAATGACGTCACGCTGGAGGCCGGTTCGAATGTAACCCTCTCCGAAACCGGAAACACTATAACCATAGCCTCCACCGATAACGTAGATGACGCCGATGCTGACCCGACAAACGAGTATAATATCAGCATGGGTTGGAATGATGGCACGAACGAGGTTTCTGTTACGGATGGCGGCGGTGCAAAGAGTGTTGAAATCACCGGATTTATGGATTCCGGCACGGATAACTGGGTTAATGAATCGGGCGACGCCATGACTGGACAACTCGATATGACCGGCTATACTGGCGCACCTTTTGTCCTTGACGCTGGAAACGCCGTTACGGTCACGAACCTCGATGCCGACCTTCTCGATGGCCAGCATTGGAGCGATATCCAAGCCTGGGTGAATGCTAACGACGACAACACAACCTATTCCGCAGGAAACGGCATCAGCCTCAGCGGGACTGTATTCTCGGTTGCTGGCAATACTGGCCTGACTCAAGATGCAGATGGATTGAGCATAACCGCAAATGGTGTTACGTCAACCGAACTGAATGTCGCTGGAACAGGAACCGCCGGTCAGGTTCTTACTTCTGACGGGGACGGTTCATTCTCCTGGACAGCAGATGCCACAGGCACCGACAACCAGGACCTTGGCTTATCTGGTAACACTATAACTATTACCGGGGGCGACGGTGTCGACATAAGTGGCACTTATGCTACACATAGCTGGGTTGATGCCAATGACGACAACACCACCTACAGCGCAGGAAACGGGATAAGTTTATCGACAACAACTTTCTCAGTCGCGGGTGGAACCGGACTTACGCAACAAACCAGTGGTTTGGCACTTACCGCAATCTCCTCTGGCTCGACCACACAGGGTGCTCTCTATTATAACGGAACGACTCGCGCTGCTGGACGTCTCTATGGCGGAACTACGAGCCCATCGAGCAATACCAGATTGAACTACGACGGCTATTTCTACGCAACACGGCTGTATGACGGCGGCAATAGAGTCCTTACAGAAGGCGGCAACGGCCAATGGGTGCAGGGTGGTGCCTCTGGAAGCGAGTATATTCAGCCAAGGATTGCAGGAACTGTCATATCAGACATCACTATCTACAAAACCGGTAAGATCGATGTCAAAACCGTTGACCCCGTTGTCGAAATCGATGGCG